>Ga0233403_10000021_pt1 | contig 59268 bp, 43 predicted proteins | sample Na_oxic_1_MG_FD_179866 | JGI IMG/M metagenome (GOLD analysis project Ga0233403, IMG submission 179866) | Seawater microbial communities from Saanich Inlet, British Columbia, Canada - Na_oxic_1_MG | ecosystem: Environmental > Aquatic > Marine > Inlet | place: Canada: British Columbia | collected...
GTGTGATTCCAGTTTTGAAGAGTTTTTATAAGACCGCTTACGGTTTTTAAGAAAAAGATGTTTCCATTTTTCCTGACGTTCAGGAAAAATAAAACGATTTACAAATTTCTCCAAATGTTCTTTTAGAACAATTTCATCACAACTATCCGAGTTATCTTCAATATCTTCTTTTTTTAAATTTCTCATAAAATTTCTCTCACTTAAGGTGATTTCCAGAAAAAATTATACCGTTGCCTTCGACAAGCTCAGGCAACGATCCCGGTATTTTCTTTTCTGGAAATCGCCTAACTAGGTACACAGAAATCTGTTAACATTTTGGAGAAGTAAAAAATGCGATTTCTTTAAGAAATAGTATTTTTAGAAAAATTCAAATACTTTTTTTGCCGTCATATATTTTGAGCAACATACTTTTCCTACCCCATTCTTTCCGATAGTCATATCTTATCGTTTGCTTTTTTTCCAACCAACAAATAGCATTTCTTTAAGAAATACTATTTGTATCGTTTAACGCCTCAAAAAAATATGCACATTTTTTCAAATAATAACGCCCAACTATTCTTCGTTGAATCTCCCAGCCCACCTACTCACTGGTTTTTTCAAAAACACAATTTAACGCAACTAGAAAACCAGTTAAACGAATTAGAACAAATAGATGACAAAGACGATAAACAAAAAATTCTTTGTAGAATCTGTGGTTATCAAATTACGACTCGTGAAAAAAAGAGAGCCGTTAATGGACAACATCAACATATTCTTAATAATCCTGCCGGTATTTTCTACGAAATTGGTTGCTTTTCTGCGGCCAACGGTTGTGTGAATCATGGTACCGCTACTTTTGAACATACTTGGTTCACGGGTTTTGCTTGGCGTTATGCCCTTTGCACAAATTGCCTCACTCACTTAGGTTGGCTTTTTCAATCTGGAGATGACAGTTTTTACGGCTTAATTCTCAAAAATTTAGAAGAAGTTGAAATCTAAAACGCTAAATCCAAAAACCGCAGGATTCATTTTGGATTCTCATTCATTAGCTAAGTTAATTTAACTACTTGATTTATTATATAAGGAAAGCTTTCAAAAATCGTCTAATCTCAAGAATTTTAAAAATCCTAAATCTTAATAGTTTGAAGTATAATAATGCCTAAGAATCCAAAACAAAGCTTTGGATAAAATAAAGTCAAAAAATGGAGACATTAAGTGAATAAAACCTTTCCAAACTCTAAAAAACCGCCTCGTGGCTTAGTGGCTACTTTAGCCTTGTTAGACTTACGTCATGAATGGATTTTAACCTTGTGCATGGTACTGGCAATTGCGGCAGTACTTGCACCACTGCTATTGCTATTAGGTTTAAAGCACGGAACGGTTGAAACCATGCGAGATCGATTAGTCGAAGACCCTGTAAACCGTGAAATCAAACCAGCACGTACCTTACGACTTTCTCCTGACTGGTTTCAAACCTTTGCTAACCGCGAAGAGGTTGAATTTATCATTCCAACCATTTTGCGAGGTTCCTCAATTGTGCGTATTCTAAAATCAGAGACCAAGCGGGGCAAAGCCATTGATTTAGTCCCTACTGGTAATGGCGATCCGCTAATTTTAGAAAACGGTGGCATAGCCCCAACAGAAAATGAATGTGTGTTAAGCTATCCCGCTTCAGAAGAACTTGGTATTAAGGCTGGTGATACTATAACGGCACGAGTAACGCGCACACGAAATAAAAAACGGGAATTTGTGGATACGCCATTGACAGTCACCTCGGTACTCAATCCACGAGCGGATGGACTACCCCGTGTTTATGCACCGTTGCAATTTGTCACTGATGTGGAATTGTATCGAGAAGGGCAAGCAGTGCCAAAGCGCAATTGGCCCGGTAGCCAACCGCGTCCTTATCTGAGTTTTGATGGTATCTTTGTGATTCTTCCAACCGCGTTAAGTAGTCTCGAAGCCAGAAGGCTGACTATTAATACCGGTTTAGCCGAAATTATCGAACTTAAAACCGATGATTTTCAACACGCGATGGGATTTTCATTGCCGGCTGCTCAGAGTGCTTATAAGCTCATAGCAAGAGGCAATACTATACAGATGGATAGTATGAAACGAATCAAAAATGAATTACGGGGTAAATCAGCTGTTATTATTCCCTTTGTTGATAATCTGTCTTTAACGCTCACGCCAAATAAAACGATTAAGGTCATTGGCTTATCCATTTCCAGCTATCAAGCAAAACAGCTTGGCATTCCTTCACCACCTTGGGGCCGTTTCAATCCTGATGCCTCGTTTTCAAAAAAAGCGAAAATCTTGTTGCCGAATCAAATCGCATTACAGCAATCGGTTCATGCCAGTGCAATGGGTGTCGATACAGCAACTATCGAATTTCCGATGACACCGGTAGGGCATTCGTTTGGGGATTATGCGATTGTGCCAACGGAGTTAGTTGGTACCTTAAGAACCGGCACCCAGCGGCATATTTTTTACGAGGCTCAACAAAAGAGCTTTTTGTTAGCGAGAGCTAGCTATCGAGGTTTTCGTTTATACGCCCGTAGTATTGATGACGTGCCAACACTTTATAAGGAATTGATTGCACAACGAATGGAAGTGATTACTCAAGTTCAGGAAATTGAACGCGTGAGAATTTTAGATCGCGGTTTAACCCGCATTTTTTGGTTAGTAGCGATAGTTGGTATTATTGGCGGGATTGCGGCGTTGATTGCTAGTCTTTATGCCGCAGTAGAACGGAAAAAACGGGATATTGGTATGTTGAGATTAATGGGGTTGTCAAGAGGTTCCGTGTTTGGATTTCCTATTTATCAAGGGCTTGCAATTGCTATTATCAGTGTTATTGTGGCGATTTTAGCTTATGCGGCCCTTTCTTCCGTCATTAACCTGGTTTTTGCAGCAGATTTGAGGCTAAGCGAAAAAATTTGCTTTTTGCCAAATAGATATTTTGTGTTTGCATTACTTGCCACAACAGTAGCCGCTGCAATAAGTTCATTGCTCGCTGCTTGGAAAACGACCAGCATCGAACCAGCCGAAGCCATTCGTGAAGAATAAGGAGCAGCCAAAAGTTTTTCTGGTTCCAACGCTCCAGCGTTGGAATCTTTATGTGACGCAGCTTAATCGAATACTTATTTATGAGCCATCCACCCCTCGAAGATCGAATTGCCGCTTTGCAAGAAAATCGTTATTAATTGTTAATTGTTAATGAAAAATACATCAATTTCTGATTCAAATTCCTTCTGACCTCAAAATTTTTTTTCTTGGCACACTTGGTATAAAATTTTTAATAATTTAATTTTATTATTAATTTTCAACAAAATTTTCGGCTGATTTGCTTCCTCATTCAAACAAAAATCGTGTGACCAAGTAGCCAATTTTTGTTGCAATTTTTTTTGAGGGTGCTATCATTTAGCATTCTTTGAATTTTGAGAGGATGTATTGAATACAAAAACCTTAATTTAACTTGGTCCGGGAAATCAAGGGGTCATAGTGATGCTGGAAGCAAATCATCCTGTTTGAGCTTTTAAATTGATTGTTTCCAAAAGTCAAAATCAACTACTCTGACCCCTTGATTATGCACAGCCTTCATTTCCCGGTAATTCCCCCCAAACAGACCATTCCTGTTAAATATTGCCCAACTACCTTTGTACCAGCCTATCAGTACAATTTAAGTTGGGCAGCGGAGAAAACGTGGTCTGTCCTAGGGTGTCGAAATTCCCCTCTTAATTTACATTACAGTTCCCAACTTTTTGGATTTTCATCTTGACTAAATTTTTAGGATTTTATATACTAATTGGTCTTCAAAAAAAGTACTAATAGCTTCCTTATTGTAAGTTGAAAAGAAGTTATAACAATTTTTCATTTTCGAGAAATTATTGTACGTTCTAAAACCTTTTACACCAAGTAAAATAGAGCGTATAGAAGCACTATTAAATTCGATTTGTATAGAATCTTGTTTAAAAATAAGAAGCAAAATAAGAAGCAAAAATAAGTATTAATTTATATGCCAAGATGACTTTTTTACTCCAGTTAAAAAACTTGATAGTCGAGTGTTACAATCTATTTCTAGTCGCTATTGAAATCCAAAAGACAAGAAATTTTTATTCAAAAAAAATGACTGAAAACGAAGAATTTTATACACTTGGTATTTTCTAAGTCATTGATTATTCGTTCTGTAGAAAATAAATAGAAGCTAATAACGCGGTTTTTTGATTCCTTTTGAGACTAAAGAAAAAAATAACTTATTGAATTATATAGGTAAATTTCTTTATTTTTATTAATTTCGACAGCCTAGGTCTGTCCCCTATTTTTTGCGTCAATACAACCTTGACAGTGTACTAGAACTCGAAACCAAATTTTTCTATTACACATGCATCTTTTTCTTGAACAGAATTTTTTAAATCATCAGTATAGTATTTAGAATAATGTTCATGATGGCTTACATTAGTAGCTTGTGCTGTCAGAATGAATTCTCGCATGTTTTGAGTGACTACAACACCTATATGCTTGAAAAAATCCAGCAAATCATTACGTAAATTATTCATTTTAAGAAAGTAAATATTATTTGCATCTCCATACATTCTTCTAAATAAAAAAGCATACAACCCTTCGCCGGTTTCTCTAATCTTGGCCAGTTCCTTGTGTGTAACATTCATACCGCGAAATCCTTGCTGGTGTATAGTAGTATTTTTTCCACGTCTTCCTAATTCTACCGGCATTAAGTCTAAGACTTTATTGAGTATTTCTTTTGATGTACCAAGAGCCAATAAGTTTGGGAGGGTTTTTGCAAAGTCCAGACTCCCTTTATGACTAGCTACATCAAATATTATATCTATCCCATTGCGAGGATCAATACCGCGTTCGGTTAGTGATTGATATTCAATTTTTGATAGATTTCCATATTTGGATTCAAAATTTTCGATTAATGATTTTTGAAAGGCATAATAAGATACATAAAAATCCCATGGATTTCGAATACTTCCAAGAATAGGCAAGTGTTTGTATTCAGACGGAATCATAGTTATAGGATAATGATATCCTATTGTTTTAGTTGAATGAAAAAAGTTAGTAAAAATGTTATTTAAAAACGTTCCTCCTGATTTATGAAGGTGGATAAATACAAATTTTTTAGTGACTATCATGTTTCTATAATTCTTCCCAAGTAATATCAATCACAACTCATTTAGTTGTATATTTCAATGTTGGCGGTGGGCTTGGACTATTTTGGATTTTGTAAATATGTTTAAATATCAGTATCTTACACAAAATTACTAAACCGCGTAACTAATTGATATTTAATAAAATTTTAATTTTTCATAATAGTCGACACCCAGTATCCAATGTTATATTCGAAATAAAACTCCTTCTATACTGATTCCTGGTGCAAAAGAAAAAGCAATTCCCCATTGAAAATCAGATGAGAGGTGTTTTTTTGAAGTCTCTATTTTTCGATTTAATATCCGTTCCAATACAAATAAAATGGTAGGACTCAACATATTTCCATACTGATGGAGTATTTCCCAACTTTCAGTAAGATGCTCGCTCTGTAACTTAAGTGAATTTTGAACCGCTTGAAGAATTTTTGTGCCTCCTGGATGAACTCCCCAAAAGCTAATGTCATTTAGAGTGAGTTTTTGTTGTTCCAAACAGTCTTCTATGCAATGTCTTATATTAGTTTCAATATATCTTGGCAGAGAAGGTGAAAGTTGGCAAGTAATTCCATTTTGCCGAAGTTCTAACACAATTCCATCTTCTGTATGATCTGTTAAATAACTAAAGTGTTTTTCAAGTACAATTTGCTTAGGTGAAATTGTTTTTTTTGAATTCCCAATGACGGCTGCCGCACATCCATCCCCAAAAATACTATGAATAATCGCACTATTAAGATTATCTTCAAAGACAGCGTTCACTGAACTTAGCTCAACACAAACTAGTAGAGTTTTATGATCGGGGAAGGCACGTACATGATCGGAAGCTATTTTCATCCCATTCATGGCGGCTGCGCATCCCATAAAACCAACCGTTGTACGTGCAATATCCCGTCGTAAACCGAGTCGTTTAATTAACTCTACATCCAGCCCTGGAGCCAAAAACCCGGTGCTAGAAACAACAATTACGAACTGAATAGAATCTAAAAAATTGGATTTAGATAAGTCTTGCTCAGAATTCTCATCATTAATCGCTTTCATAAGTGCGTTCCTAGCAACTTCTTCAACCAATGGAATAGTTTTTTCTTGATAAATTTTCATCCGATCTTGAATAGGGAGATGACCAGTGTATATTTCCTGATTCTCTTTAGCAAACAAATCTAAGGCTAAATATTTAGTATCAATATTCGTGTTTTGATAGATTTTATGGATACGATGACGAATACGTTTGAGAGATGGAAGTTTTGCAACAAAATCAGCAGTATCTTCCTGACGGGTGACATATGTAGGGACTCCTGTCGCTAGTCCCTCAATAATAGTTATATTCTTATTTATTGGTAGTTTAACGAATTTACCCGGTGAATCGCTCATAGAAAAATCTTAAAGTTGTCAAAAGGTTTGCAATTATATCATAGTAATCATCATTCATCTAGGGGGTTTGTGGAATGAGCCGTGTTATACTTGATTACTAATTAATAGTTATATTCTTATTTATTGGTAGTTTAATGAATTTACCCGGTGAATCGCTCATAGAAAAATCTTAAAGTTGTCAAAAGGTTTGCAATTATATCATAGTAATAATTAGGCTCTCTGGTAATTTACGTGGTACGAGTGTATAATAAAAACAATATTTTACAACAAACAGAAACAAAGGAAAGAAGCATGACAACAATGATTCCAGTTACACTAGATATAGAAGGTTTAGAAATAGAAGAAGTTAAGATAAATAGAGGAGGTCAATACGAAATATCTGTAAAAAGTACAATAGAAGGGTGTACTTGCCATGAATAATAGGGGACAGACCACATTTATTTTTTAAGGTAATCTGTCTTTATCTTTCTGTAGTATTCGGATTATTGATAAAATAGGGGGACAGACCACATTTATTCCTGCCAAGCCACGCAGGTTGTGCCATCTGGTGAGAAAACGTGGTCTGTCCCCTATTTTTTGAATCAGCTAACTTACCGTTTGTGAAAGAATATATTGAAAAACTCGAATCACGATGGAACAATAGACTCTAGTTAGGAAAAAAGCCAATGTCTTTTATGTCCATGGAACCTACCAATCAAACATTTCAAGAAATGATGAGCAATGGGGTTAAATACCAAATACCCCGTTTTCAGAGAGACTATGCATGGGATCAGGAGCAATGGGAAGATTTGTGGTCTGATGTCGAAACTTTGTCTCAAGAACATTATCACTACATGGGTTATCTAGTATTACAGCGCAAAACTCAGCATGACTACGCAGTTATTGATGGACAGCAGCGATTGGTCACATTATCACTGATTATTCTGGCAGCGATGAAACAAATTGACAAATTGATTGTGGCGGGAGAGGAAGCTGGCAATAATCGGGAGCGTCTGGATGAATTGCGTCGTCGTTTTATTGGCACAAAGAACCCTATTACGTTAAGCGTGGATAATAAACTTTCTCTTAACCGGAACAATAATACCAATTTCCGGAAAATCTGTGCCCAGCTTGAAGTTCCTAATATACGGGGGCTGACTAGCACAAACAAACGTTTAAACCAAGCCTATCGGTTCTTCCTAAAAAAATCTAGCTCTGTAGGCAAAAGAGGAGAGGAAATTGCCACTTTTGTTGAAAATATAAGTTCTGGAATGGTATTCACTAAGATTGTAGTACAGGATGATTTGAATGCATATAAGGTATTTGAAACTTTGAATGCGAGAGGTGTGCAACTATCTACGCCAGATTTGCTAAAAAATTATTTGTTTTCAGTCATTACTCGTAATAATGATGTGCCGGAAAATGAATTAACTGAGTTGGATATACGCTGGGGTGAAGTGATTACTCAGTTGGGTGAAACTGATTTTACTAATTTTTTACGTTATCACCATAATTTTCAAGCTAAGTTAGTCACCAAAAAAGATTTATTTTCATCTGTCAGAAAAATAGCTAATGACCCAAAAAAAGCTTATCAATATTTAGATTCTCTAGGTCGCTATGCCCCGGTTTACGCTTCATTAGGTAATCCTGATGATGATTGGTGGCTTAACCAAGAGCCGATTTATCGGGAAGCTAAACAATACTTGGAAACTTTGCGCTTGTTCAGCATCAAGCAACCTTTTACAATTCTGATGACGGCATTTTATTCTTTTACCCCTGAAGAATTTGTCAAATTGTGTCGATATATTATGGTGCTTTCCATTCGTTATAATGTTATCTGTCATTTATCGCCTAGCGAGCAAGAAAATAAATATAACCAAATTGCCATGTTGGTTTATGATCAAACCCTTAAGCGTGCTGGCCATGTTAAGAATAATGTGTTATTTAAAGAAATGTATCCAGATGATAAAACATTTTTCAATGCATTTGAATTCCATAAAATGCCAAGTCGTCAGACTCCAAAAAAGATTCGTTTTCTCTTGGCACAAATAGAAGCTTACTTAAGAGGAGACAATGCTATCAATGATAAGGAGTTGTCTTTGGAGCATATATGTCCTTATAATCCAACGGAGGCGTGGGTAAAAGATTTTGGTGAAGGTTATGAAGAAGTACAAGATCGTCTAGGTAATATGCTATTATTGCCTAAACAGGAAAATAAAAAACTTGATACTCAAGTATTTTCCAGTAAGAAAAAATTCTACCAACAAACCGGTTTCAAACTAACCGATAAAGTTGTGCAGTATGAACAATGGAATAAACAAAGTGTCGATCACTTTCAACACTGGATGGCGGAGCAGGCTGTCCAAACTTGGCGTGTAGATTTTAGTTAGTGGGATAAACGGGAGGGCGTTACCATTTTTAAGTAAAAGCCCTAACAATACCGTTCACTTTACCGTTTTCCACTACATTCCAAACGGCAAGTGATGATAATCGTTATCCTGCTGAGACGTTCCACCCTTCGGCGCTCCGTCCAAGTCACTATGAGCGGTTGTCGCTCAATACAATACAATAATTGGGGTCAGAGTAACATTAATTTTGACAGGCATTGTTGTTTCATAATCGAAATCAAGGGGTCAGAGTACTTGATGCTGGAAGCAAATCATCCTGTTTGAGCTTTTAAATTGATTGTTTCCCAGAGTCAAAATAAACTACTCTTACCCCTTGATTATTCTTGATTATTTCTGTAAATCCGGTTAATCTTGAAACGAAGTAACGAAGCGAAACAAAGCGAGATCAAATCCTGGACACATAAAAAAAAAGCCTCAAGGTGACAATCACCAAGAGGCTTTTTTTTGCTCGCTACGAATAGTAGTGTCTGTACATGAAGTTATTTCGTTAAGCAGAGCTTAGTAACGAGAATGCTAATTACCTAAGCTAATACCAACTTGAAGTACGGTTTCCATCAAAGGATGATCAAGAGGCACCGTTTTGCGTTTGCCAACCATATCTTCTAGTCGCACCGGTTCAACCAGTTGTCCTCGCATGGCAGTCATCACGCCATAATGTTCGTTGTGAATCAGAGAGGCACAAGTTGTCCCTAATTGAGTCGCTAATAAACGATCAGCCGCCGATGGTGTCCCACCGCGTTGTAAATGTCCCAAAATCGTGACACGCGATTCCAACCCGGTCAGATTTTCAAGTTGTCGGCTAAACCGCAACGTATTATCAGTTTGCTGACTTTTTAATGCTTTTAACTCCAATTTTGCCTTTTTCTTCTCTTTTTTCGAGTTGGCTTTTTCTTCTAATTCAAGAGCAGCTTGCATCGCCTTTGCTTCTTCTTTGGAGATGGCACCTTCAGCAACCGCGACAATACTGAAATTTTTACCATCTCGACGACGTTGGCGAATCGCATCGGCAACCACTTTAATGTCGTAAGGAATTTCAGGAATTAAGATAACATTTGCTCCACCAGCAATGCCAGCTCCTAAAGCTAACCAACCGGCATTATGCCCCATAATACCCACCACAATAATACGATGGTGACTATGGGCGGTACTATGCAAACGATCAATCGCTTCAGTGGCGATACTGAGTGCGGTATCAAAACCAATGGAAGTATCCGTCATTGCCAAATCATTATCAATCGTTTTTGGCAAAGTGATGATATTTAATCCTTTTTGCAATAATCGGAAGGCGTTTTTATGCGTACCACCGCCTCCAATACAAACCAACACATCAAGATGATGTTTATGGTAAGTATCGGCTATTGCATCCGTCATATCTAAAATTTGATCTCCCATTGGCATACGGTGAGGCTTATCACGACTAGTACCTAAAAGCGTTCCGCCAACCGTTAAAATACCCGATAACGCGCCTGCATCTAAACGCACCGTTCTACTTTCGACCAAGCCACGAAATCCATCACGAAAACCAATCACTTGCATACCATAATAACCAATGGCCGTTTTACCAATCGCACGAATGGCCGCATTGAGTCCCGGACTATCACCACCTGCTGTTAAAATACCAATGGATTTTTTCATTTATCTCTCCTGTTTTATCAGTGTTCAGTTATCAGTTATCAGTGAACAGTTACCAGTGTTCAGTTACCAGTTATCAGTTATCAGTTATCAGTTATCAGTGACCAGTGAGCAGTGAATCGTTATGAGTGTACAGTTATAGCGTTTCCCGATTTAGTTAAAGACAACCACTCCTCGCTCCCCTCCTTTTTCATAAGGAGCAGATGGGGGAGGTATGCAAACGGGAAACGCTTAACTGATCACTGGTCACTGATCACTGGTAACTGGTAACTGGTAACTGTTCACTGATAACTGATAACTGATAACTGATAACTGATAACTGATCACTGGTAAATCATTTTGCTGGCTGTTTGAATTCACCAATACCGACTTTGACGTATTCACCTTCTATCACTTTTATACCTAAATCTTCCAATAATTGATGTTTTTGTTTTTCCATTGCCTTAATATCTTCTATTGAATAATTATCTCCCTTGAGAAGCAAACCGACGAAAAAAAATAAACTGCCCAATAATTCAATCATCGCTGAAGTAATGAGTAATAAACGATATTTGACTAATTGTGGCGATGTATTGAGGAGGGTGCCCATACCAATAAATAAGGGGTGCATATAAGATTCAGGAGTGATGGTTGATAAATCCATTTCTCCTAATTCTTTAATCATACTATTTTTATGTTCAACTGCTGCAAGGTAGGATGAATATTTATCAATAGTGGTTTTATGTTCCGCTATTTTGGATTCAATAGCTTGTATCTGTGGACAATATTGTCGATGATACCAAGTTGTACCAGGACAAGTGCCTCTCAATTTTGACTGTACCGTTTGCCCGGTACGTTGCCCTAAACTATTTTTGGCAGGAGCTGCCCATAATCCATTCAATTGGTTTTGTAACTCATCCGATTTAGATTTAGCCTCCATCGTACCGGTAGAATTTGCATATTGGGACAACTGTTCAACTTTAAGTTGAGCATCCTCAATACCAGCTCGCACAGCTTGAACTTGCATATTTTTTTGAAATGCTTCAGATTCATATTTTTGCGTCACAAATAACGTAAATCCCCATCCGGCTGCCCATGATATTAGAGATAAAATTAACCAAAATACAAGGGAGATTAAACCGGCAATCATTAATGAACTCACAGTTTGTCTAATTAAATATGCACCTAAAATCAAACAGATAACTTTAGAAATATCTAAACCAATCCCAATAGCACCATAACTATATTTATAAAAAAATTGATCACCCGCTAAACTGATATAAAGTTGAAAATTTAGAAAAATACCCAAGAGTATAAAAAATAATCCCATAGCTATAAGGGATATTCGTAATCCTTTGTTCATCATTCACCTCGCCAATTCGCTAAAATTTTATGGGTGTATTAGAAATTGTCCGAAACGAAGTCACAAATCAAAATTTTGGAAATCCTTCTCTATCATCTTTCCTTAATCCGTTTGAAGGGAATTCATAACGAATAAAAATAGGAAAGTAGAAAAAATTTTTGTTTTTATTCATTCTAATTTTAATTTCGGACAAATCTATTGAATAGTTTCCTTTGATCATAATTCACCTCGCCAATTCACTAAAATTTTACGTGTGTATTCAATGGTTTCCTTAAAAATTTGGGCAATGTCCTAATTTTTGTACTCTCTGTGGACCAGCATTATAAGCACACAATGCGAGTTGCACAGTGCCAAACTCTTTCAATTGTTTTGCAAAATATGCGGTTCCACATTCTAAATTATGATGTGGCTTAAACAATTGTTCTTCATCAAGTCCACAAAATTCCGCAGCGGTTGCCGGCATGATTTGCATAAGCCCAATTGCGCCTTTAGGGGAAACCGCTTTAGGATTCCACTGAGATTCTTGTTGTACAATAGCAAAAAGTAATGGTGCATCAATATGGTAACGACGCGCTGTTTCCCATGCCATTTCTCGAAACTCAAAGCGTGTAGCATTATTCAATTTACGAACGATTTCAAAATGATTTTGAACGTAAACGCTAATAATGACACCAACAAAAGCCCCCAAAAAAAAAATATTTAAAATATTTATGATTTTCATAAATTACCTTAGCCTATATTAATATAAATAGCACAATTTTTTGATATAGCATTAGAAGCCAAAATAATATCTATTCTTAAAATTCAAAATAAATTTTGGGATTTTTCGAGTCTAAGATTTATTTTGGATCGGATTTTTGTAGAAAAAATCATACTATAGCAATCCTAAATGATTTGTATCTGGTTCCAACGCTCCAGCGTTGGAATCTATCCGTGACGCTCCGCGTCACTCCTTATAACTCATTTAGGATTGCTATATTCCAGAAAAAATACTATTTCTTTGAAAGTTCAGAAGAACTTTTTTGTGTATAGTACTTTCAAAGATTTACGTTGTTAAGCTTAACTGCAAATCAAAAAATTACAGACTTTTCCGAAGTTTTCAGTATTTCTTTAAAAAATAGTATTTTTAAGCAGGAAATGGCAGGATATATTAAGCGTACTTCAAATCAGTGAAATTAGTGAAATTTTTGAATCAAAAGCCATCTGATTTTTTCGACCTTTTAGATTTTCACAAAATTCAAAAGCGAACAGTATTTAAGTTTATGTACTTTCTAAATGGCACTCGTGAAAAAAACTCGCTGAAATTTACCATTAAACCAGGGGCAGAAGTCCAAAATTTCTCTTATTCATTTCACTCCATATTTTTAGGGCCATTTTTAAATTTAAAATATCTGAAAACTTATACTTTCAGTATTGATTACCAATTACCAATTATAGAAATTCCCGATTAAATAAAGTACAATTAATCTAATTTAAGTTATTCATAATTAAATAAAAAACGCTATAATGCTGTAACGCGTTAAACGCAAAAACGCTATACCAATTACCAATTACCATAAATCTAATGGATAAAATAATACGAGTATTAATAGTAGACGATTCTGCCTATATTCGCAAAGTGATCAAAAAAATGTTGTCCCGTTCTCCTTTTATCGACGTAGTTGGAATCGCTTATGATGGCGAAGAAGCCTTAGAAATGGTTAAACAACACCAGCCAGATGTCGTAACACTTGACATGGTAATGCCGGGGATAGATGGACTCACATTTTTGCGTAAACAAATGGCCCGTCAACCGGTGCGAGTCATTATTGTAAGCATTACCAGCGAAAGTAGTGAACGTATCCTTGAAGCACTTGATTTAGGTGCAATTGACTTTGTGCAAAAACCAACCGCATTAGCAACAGATAAAATTTTTGAAATCAGTGATGAATTAATTACTAAAGTCAAAGCCGCCGCTCATGTACCACTAACGGCTTTGCCAATCATACCAGCCACTAAGTCGAAAATTATACAACCCTTAATTGGTAAACCAGCTGGGAAAAAACTAGTAGATATTATCGTTATTGGTATTTCAACTGGCGGACCTCAAGCATTAAGAACTTTGATTCCCAAGTTACCCGCTGATTTTCCGATACCCATTGCAATTGTCCTACACATGCCAGTCGGTTACACCAAAATGTACGCTGAAAAATTAGATGATATTTCTGCAATTAAAGTCATTGAAGCCAGTGAAGGAGAAGAATTACGGCCCGGCGTTGCCCTATTAGCAGCGGCTGGACGACATTTAAAACTCGTACGTTTAAATAAAGAAAAAGTCGTTGCCCATTTAGATATTAAACCATCTACAACGCTACACCGACCATCAGTCGACGTGCTATTTCAATCAGCCGCTGAAATATTTAGTAAGCGTGTGTTGGGAATAGTAATGACTGGCATGGGAACCGATGGTAAACAAGGCGCAGCCTGGATTAAATCACAGGGTGGTCTCATTTTTACAGAAGCCGAAGAAACCTGTATCGTCTATGGAATGCCACACTCAGTTGATGAAGCCGGGTTAAGTGACAAACAAGTACCACTTGATTTAATGAGCCAACGAATTTTAGAAATTGTGTAGCTAAATAATGTGGAATGTGGAATGTTAATACCTGTTCTAAATGGAAATTTTTATGTGAGGAAGTCTGATTCAACATAAATTGGAGCAAGCGAAGCTTGGAATAAGGTGATTTCCAGAAAAAATTATACCGTTGCCTGAGCCTGTCGAAGGCAAATTCTTGCAGTTGCCTTCGACATGGTTCGACCCTTCGACAGGCTCAGGGACCGCAAGCTCACCAACCGCTCAGGCAACGAACCCGGTATTTTATTTTCTGGAAATCGCCTAAAGTTTCGACTTCAAACACCATTTTAACTTAGAAATCAAACTGACCATAAAAAACCAGGTTGATTTAGAAACAAATGGTGGACAACAAAAAGACGTTACCGGCCTACAATTCACCATTCATCAAAAGAGTATCCACACAAGTGAAGTTTGCTATAACTGATAATTGATAATTGATAATTGATAATTGATAATTGATAACTGATAATTGATAACTGATAACTGATAACTGATAACTGATAACTGATAACTGATAACTGATAACTGATAACTGATAACTGATAACTGATAACTGATAACTGATAACTGATAACTGATAATGACAACAACGCTTTTTACCACCAAAGTCAATCTCGGTGGATTGATGGAAGTTTTAGGCAAAAATCTTTATTCGACACCCACCGTCGCCATCCGCGAATTAGTGCAAAATGCTCACGATTCCTGTATGCGTCGTCAAATAGAAAGTCAAGAGCCTTTTGAACCAAAAATTAACGTCATAACCGAATATACCAAAGGAACACTCATTATTGAAGATAATGGGGCCGGCTTAACCAAAGATGAAATCATTGATTATCTAGCCACTGTTGGCTCAGGCTACACACGACTCTTGCGCGAACAGCAACCCGATGAAACCATGATTGGCTATTTTGGCTTAGGATTTTTATCCGCCTATGTCGTATCAAAGAGACTGGAAGTATGGACAACCTCCTATCAAGAACCTGAACAAGGATGGCATTTTATCAGTAACAACGCAGAACGCTATTCCATTGACGAGGCACAACCTCGCCCAATTGGTATGCGAGTTGTGTTACACTTATCCGACAAATTTAAGGAACTCGCCAATGTTCCAATTATTGAACTATTATTAACACGTTACTGTAGTTTATTGCCAATACCCATTTATCTTAATAAACAAACTACGCCCGTCAATGATGAAATACCGCCTTGGCGAATCGATCCGGATGAAATTTCACCCATTTTATTGAAAAAACGTCGCCTTGAATTTGCCGAGCGATTTGAAAGTAGCTTCAAACCACTATGCACCATACCCGTTCAAGAAAGCGAAACTTGTGATGCCAAAGGACTACTCTGGATTCAAGACACCTCCACTTATGGCACCTCTGATAATCGCCATTTAACCGTTTTTGTACGGAATATGCTCATCAGCCCCGATGTCAGGGAATTGCTACCGGTATGGGCCGGCTTTGTTGGTGGAGTCATAGAATCAGAAAACCTAACGCCTACTGCCAGCCGTGAAGATATACAAAAAGATAAAACCTATCAAAAAATCCAACAACATCTCACGGAAGCTTTAGTTGAAGGACTAGCTAATATTGCTAAACATGAACCAAGCACCTGGCGAAGCCTGTTAAAACGCCATAACGAAGCCCTCTTAGGGGCCGCATTATGTGATGAACGCTTACTCTCCGTGCTGGCAAAAGACCTAAAAGTGCCTACCTCGGAAGGCGATTTAACCATGCCCACCATTATCAAGCGTAGCAAGCATAAAGTTTATGTATCAATAGGAGAAGAAGGCAGTTATGAAGAAGTCATTTTTCGGGCATTGATGACACCGGTTGTGTCTGGAGTTCGTTATGCCGCCTTACCTTTTTGTCAGCAATACACTGACATGTTTGGTGGACAAGTGGTTAAATTGGGTACCCAAATGGGTAATGCCATGATTTTTAAGCGAGATAAATTACCAACAGAACAACAAGAAATACTCCAATCGTTACTGGCACAACCTGGACAAAAAATCATACCTTCGCGCTTTCAACCGCACCATTTACCGATGGTATTAATACCCGATCGTGAATATCAATTAAAACAACGCATCGAATCCGATGAAGCGGATCGACGCATGAGTACAGCCGTTCTCAGTTTAGCTCGCATACACACCCATAAAATTCAAGGAGAAACATCAGCCTATCTCTATATCAATCTGGATTCCCCTCTCATCCAGCGTTTATTAATGGCAGAGGAAACCCTTGGGCAACAGATAGCTAACCTGTTGCGTGCTTTTACGCTCATGATGAGTCGTCACAATGATGAACAATTAGGCATTGATTTATCTGAAGCACTTGCTAACTTTTCTGAATCACTCTTACAACTCACAGACGGTAAATAGCGAATGGGTAATGGGTAATGGGTAATGGGTAATTGGTAATTGGTAATGGGTAATCAATAAAATTTAAGAAGAGATTTCTTGCTTCGCTCGAAACGAAGTAATGAAACGAAGTGACAGTATACTGAAGGTATTTCAAATCAGTGAAATTTTTGAATCAAGAGAAATCTAATTTCTTCAAGAAATTGGATTTCTTCGACATTTTATATTTTCACCGAACAGTATAAATAACAATTTTAATGATATGTTTTCCAATTACCGATTACCCATTACCCATTACCCATTACCAATTACCAATTACCAATTACCAATTACCAATTACAAAAAAAATATGGATATTTGGCAATGGGTCCACGACACCCAAAAACAATTAATTGAACAAGGCAATAACCGCCTAGTTTCTTGCATACATCTTTTACCACACTATAGCGTCGAGGAAAATCACGAGCAACTGGATGCCGTCGTGCCAGAAGCATTAGCTCTGGCACGAGCCGAAAAAAAACCTTGGCTCGAAGTATTTATTCGGCATTGGAACTTACAAAGTCGGGTAGCCCATCGCTATCAAGTGTCAGAAATGTTACCAGAAGCCGTGAGTGCCTTAGAATTTGCTAATCGTGATGAAACGCGTGATTGCCCACAAAGTATTTGCGCGGTCCAAGATTTAACCATTTGTTATGAACTGGCAGATGGTCCCGGTTATGCGGAAGAAAGTTTATCAGTAGCCAAAGAAGCTCTGGAAAAAATAGATTCTGATTGGGCTTGTTTTACTTGTATTTCCGGTGAATATGCTGCTGCCCTATTGAACAATCAACAGCATGAAGAAGCCATTGCTTTTTTAGAAAAGCAATTTCAAACCTTACTAGCCGCTAACCGCTATGACAGACGTTTTAGCCTGCGTTCTACTTGGGTACAAGCATTAATTGAATTGCAACGTTATGAAGAAGCCTACACTTTTAACAAGGAGGCAGTGTCTTTAGGCGGTGGCAAAGGATTTGAGCTGGAAAAAGCCATTGATGAAGCTCGCACTTTAGCTTATCTAGGACGGTATCAAGAAGCGCAACTTGCGTTACCGGATTTTGAACAAGTCATAAAAACCCTTAAACATAGTTTTCGTTGGGCCGAAACAACACGACTCTTAGTCGATGCCAACCAGCTACCCAACGACTGGCAACTCAACGCCAAATTCCAATGGATGTGCGAACAATTATCACAACAGGGCGTGATCAGAAAAGCCTTCACCATAAGCTTATGGCAAGCTGAATTGGCTTTGAAACGAGGCCAACCCATAACAGCCAGTCGTTGCAGTGAACGAGCCGCCACTCTAATTCCCCGCTTGCGTAAGCCATTAGATGCCCCAGAATTATTAGCAAAACTACGTTCTGAAATAACCAATGCGTTTGCATCGCAATCTGAAGGTCCGTTTGCTTTTGAAACCCCTGAACTTGTCCTAGAATATGTAGAAGCCAACTCAGAGAATGATCCTGAGTCAGCCATTGCGCTACTTGAAACTGCTAGACAACGTTGGCCCGATCAGGAAGAAATCACCTTTACTATGGCGGGTGCTTATGACGCAATCGGAGAACACCAATATAGCATGACTCTGCTGAGTCAATATCTGGAAAGTTATCCCGATTCTCCTCAAACCGTACTCGCTTATGGGACTTTCTTACTCGAAGAAGGCGGTACTGATGAATTACAAAACTTCATAGCTGGCTTATTAAAACGTGAATTAAGTGAACAAGTCCAACTCAACTGTCACTGGTTACTCGCCCTACAATACACCAAGCAAGAGGAATTTGAATCGGCTAAACAACAATTATCCATACTCTTAGCACGTAATCCTAATGCCGTCAATGCCAAAACTTTATTGGCCCGCTTGGAACGTAAGATGGGTAATTTGACAGCCGCTTTGCAACATTTGGATGAATTGGTAGAACAGTTTGATGAAGCGGATCAGCATGATTGGGAACGCATTATTGTGGCGACTTTATTAGAAGATTGGGACAAAGTACGCCATTCTGCTAAAAGACTGGGTTTTGAAAACCTGCCAACTGAAGGACCGATTGAACAAGAATGGGGCTTATGTCGTATTCAGTTCCAAGACGAAAAAGGTGAACCGGTTAATTATTATGCGATGCGAACCGGACCGGTAACAGCAACCATCTTAGAAATAGCCGCACCAGCCAACGAACAACATTACAACGACAAACTCGTTTTCGCACCGATTCCCATTAATAATCCGCCACCACCTAATGAGGAGGAACCTAAGTCAGAAGAAGAGATGAAAAAACGGATGAAAGATATCCCGATTTATGTGCCAATTAAAGTCACCAAAACCGGTGGCTATACCAGTTATCTGCTGGGCGGTATTTATCCGGGAAAAATTGCCTTTCAAAATCTTGAATCTGCTTTAGAGAATTTAGAATGTCGGTGTCAAGTACAAAGTGATGAAAGCTATCAATTGTCTAAAGGCGATAACTCAGAATCGTTGATGGGACTGTTTGCCTACCTTGCCGTACCAGAACAGCAATCCTTACAAATGATTGCAGAATTATTGGCGACCACCACTCAAACCTACGAACATCCGCTCATTTGGCCCGAAATTGTGGAAAAATTGGGGGATACCGCAGAACTGGAACGACAGAAACACATTATGGAGGAATACAAACTGTGAAGTAATCCAATGAATGAGGCTCAAATTAACTGAATATTTTATACTCAATGTTCAAGTTATAGATTTTTATTGAAATTCCTCTTGTTTCATTTTTAGCTACCTAGCTGGTTATTTTGAGCTTCGCTTAGAAATTTTCACCCTTTCATAGCATTTTTCGATTGACCTCCCTTGCGTCCCCTCCTAAAATAGGAGGAGATTTAAGGGGAGGTTATGCGAAGCACTTCATGGTGATAGAAAAGGGCAATACAGCATTCGGATTAATAAACAATGGCGAATTTGCTTTTTCTGGATTGTTGATTATCATTGAGGTATTACCATGAGTCAAGATACTGAATTACTCGAACCGATTTATCCCGGTGAAATTTTATGGGAAGAATTTATGCGTCCTTTGGACATTAATATTGATGACTTTTCCAAAGAACTCGCTATTCCAAAATCAACTCTTGTTGACATCATACAAGGTCAAACCGCAATGACAACTGAAATGGCCCTTAAATTTGGTGACTATTTTGGCGTTTCACCAGACTTATGGTTGGGACTCCAAATGGACTACGAATCACGTCTGGCAAAATATCAAGCATTAAAACATTCTGAGTCTGAAAATGAATTGATTTTGACGGCAACCTATTAACAAACTAAAAAAAAGGGACTTTTTTAATCGTTGATTTCGGATAACTCAAATCGCTATAAAAAATGAATTGAGAATTTAAAAATAGCTGACTAAACCTGACAGGTTTGGCTGTTCAAAAATTTTTTTTCTCGTTCCTTTTGGAAATAAATTTCAATTTTTTTTTGATCATGCCAGAGAAAAAAAAGAATCTTCAAATAGAAAATCCTGAGCTTGCTGAAGAATGGCATTCCACCAAAAATGGCAAATTAACTCCAATAGATGTTGCTGCTAATAGTCACAAAAAAGTTTGGTGGTTGTGTAAACAAGGACATGAATGGGAAGCTCAAATTAGAAGCAGAAATCAAGGAAGTGGTTGCCCTTATTGTGCTAATCAATTAGTTGGTGAAGATAACTGTTTAGAAACTATAAATCCACAACTTGCAAAAGAGTGGCATCCCACCAAAAATGGAAATCTAACTCCTAAAGATATTGTTACAAATAGTAGTAAAAAAGTTTGGTGGATATGTAAACAAGGGCATGAATGGAAAGCACAAGTTGATAGCAGAAATAGAGGAAATGGTTGTCCTTATTGTGCCAATAAAATGGCCTGTAATGACAATAATTTACAAACATTGGCTCCTGTTCTTGCTAAAGAGTGGCATTCCACTAAAAATGGCGACTTATTACCTGAAAATGTGGTTATAAATTCAGGAAAAAAAGTTTGGTGGCTTTGCGATAAGGAACACGAATGGCAAGCAACTGTTCATAATAGGAATGGGAAGAAAACGGGATGTCCTTACTGCGCTGGAAAAGCCGTATGTGAAGATAACTGTTTACAAACCATAAACCCAAAGCTATCAGAAGAATGGCATCCAATTATGAATAAGGGATTGACTCCCAAGGATGTCACACCTAAATCTGGTAAAAAAGTCTGGTGGATTTGTTCCAAAAAGCATGAATGGCAGGCTCGAATTTCCAGCAGAAGTGAAGGTAATGGATGTCCGTATTGTGCTGGACAAATTGTAACTGAAGAAAATTGTTTACAAAATTGTAATCCTGAACTTGCTAAAGAATGGCATCCAAATAAAAATGGCAATTTAATACCCGAAAACGTAACAGCAAATACCCATAAAAAAGTCTGGTGGATTTGTTCTAAGGGACATGAATGGCAAGCTCGAATTTATAGTCGAAATGCAGGTACAGGATGCCCTTATTGTCATTCTCAAAGTTCAAAATTGGAACTTCGCATATATACTGAGATAAAGTATTTGTTTGATACCGTTGAACTCAGAAAAAAAGTTGATGGCTTTGAATGTGACATATTTATTGCAAAACTAAATGTAGCCATTGAAGTGGATGGAGAGTACTGGCACAGAAATAGACAAAAGGCGGACCAAAAAAAGTGGAATCACTTTCAAAATAAAGGTATTACTTTTCTGAGACTAAGAGAAAAAGGTTTAACAGCTCCTAATGAAAACGACATTTCGTTTTCATCTAAAGATGATGAATTTAGTCTACTTAGTAAGATGCTAAAAAGAATTGTCGAAATTAAAGAAGTGCAAGAGGATATAAAGCAAAAAATATATCACTATCTTTTAAACTCTAAATTATGCAATGATAGTGAATATAAACAGTTACTTATAATATTGCCTTCTCCATTACCAGGTTTCAGCTTGGAAGAGTGTAACGTTAAACTTGCTCGTGAATGGCATCCTACTAAAAATGGCAACCTAACACCGAGGGACGTTTTTTCAAGTGACAGTAAAAAAATGTGGTGGCTCTGTGACAAAGGGCATGAGTGGCAAGCTAGGGTAAATAATAGAAGTAGCAAAAATTCATGCTGTCCCTATTGCACCGGTAGAAAAGTGTGCGGAGATAACAGTTTACAAATTCTTAATCCTAATCTTGCAAAAGAATGGCATCCTACTAAAAATGGAAATCTAACCTCAAATGATGTTACAACGGGTTCTGATAAAAAAGTCTGGTGGATTTGTGATAAAGGACATGAATGGCAAACTTCCATATGTAATCGAAATCGTAATAATGGAACAAAATGTCCATATTGTGCTGGGCAAAAAGTTTCATTTGATAATTGTTTACAAACGCTTAAACCTGAACTTGCAAAAGAGTGGCATCCTTCCAAAAATGGTGTTTTGACTCCAAAAGATGTAACACCAGGTTCTAATAAAAAGGTATGGTGGATTTGTGAAAAAAAACATGAATGGCAAGCTACTATCAGTAATCGAAATCTTAGAAGAAGGTGTCCTTATTGTTTTGGAAAAGTAGCACATGAGGAGAATTGTCTTCAAAAATCTCATCCAGAATTAGCAAAAGAATGGCATCCCATAAAAAATGGAGATAGAACACCGGAAAATGTTACAAAATGGTCTAAAAAGAAAGTATGGTGGCTATGTAAAAAGAATCATGAATGGGAAAATTCTGTTGCAAATAGGACAAGAACTCCTAATAATCAATGTCCATACTGTTCTGGAAAAAGAGTATATAGAAAATAACGATTTTACCGGTTCTCAAATTATTTTATTTTTTAACGCCGGAAGCCTCGTTTGAAGATTTTGAAACTACCGGCTTAGCATGGGAAAATGTGGCTCAAATTTTGGCCAAAATAAAAGCCAAAGTCATTGTGTTTTTGGATGCTTGTCATTCTGGCGTGGCTTCTAACGAAACCTTGGTACCAAATGACGAATATGTCGCCGAACTCATGAAAACCGGCAAAGCTGGCATGGTTGTGATGGCAGCTTCCAAAGGACGGCAATTTAGCCTCGAAGGGCCCAAATTTGGTGGTGGGCATGGGGCCTTTAACTATGCCATCACCAAGGCCCTTCAAGCCGAACGCCAACTCACCGATACCAACCAAAATGGGATTATTGAACTCAGCGAATTGTATCGTCGGGTGAAATTCAATGTGCATCAATTCACCGACGGCCAACAAACGCCTTGGTTATCCAGAAATGAGATTATTGGCGAAATGCCGATTTTGTAGGATTTTTTTAAGGAGTGACGCAGAGCGTCACAGATGGCATTCCAACGCTAGAGCGTTGGAACGAGAAATAACGAAATGAGATTATTGGCGAAATGCCGGTTTTGTAGGATTTTTTTAAGGAGTGACGCAGAGCGTCACAGATAGCATTCCTTTGCTTCACGTTGAAACCAGAACAAATGACTTAAAAATCATCCAATATCAAATGTGCCTTAAAATTTTCCTTAGCCTGACTTTTTGGCATTGTGGCTAATTGTCGCCAAATTTCCAATCGCCAATTTTTATTGGGATCGTTTAATAGCCTGGTTAATATGAGCCATTGTTCTGATTTTGGATCAAGTGGAAAAGGCGGTAAAGCAAAAATGAGTTGATTCTGGTATGACACACTGTCGGCTGATGAAATCTTTAACGTGTAGGTTTGTTCTGGCTCAGGGTTGGGAAAGGTGAAAGAAAATGTTTTATTTTTTAATGCTTTATTCGTAATCACCTGGCCCATTGCGTCTTTGATCTCTAGTTGATAGGGCGGTTGTCCTTCTTCCCAAAATAATGGAATAGCACCTTCACGCGCAAACAGGTAAAACGGTTCATGAGAAAGGCCAATATCCAAGGGCATGGTAATATTGGGCACCGGTTTGCTATCGTTGCCGCCTTCTCTACCACCGCCGATACCATCACCCACGTTTTCGGGCACTTGACTTATCAACTTGTAGCGCAAACGCTTAATATCATTCCATGCTGTACACCACATCCCACACGGTTTTAGCAGAGCTTCTACCTGATGGCTTTCTCCCTTTTTGAGCTTGGTCATTTTGGGAATTTCGGTGTAATAGCGGATGGTTAATACTGGAATGGAACGATTGGGGACTGTTACGACATCACCCGTGCATAATTCTCGATTATCCGCGTTTGCCCAAGTAGGTTTTTTGGTACCTTTTTGCCAAATAATCACTTCATCAATAATATCTGCCAGGTAAATTTTAGCCACTTTTGGGCAATCCCGTGCCTGAGCAGAAGACACGCTTAAAAATAGCATTAAAATAAGAGCCAATTTACACTGCATTTTTCCATACCTCGTTAACACTGACAATTTTCCCAAAAAGATAGCGAATGAACCGGTCCAAAGTTTGTGCAATATGAATTGTTAATGAATACATAGCCACATCAACATCTATTCCATAGTACAGTTGATAAAGGGCCCATAAAAAAAGTGCAAACACCAATAATGTATTCAGAAAAAGAGTCTGAACAACACTGAACATGGTAAAAATCGCTGTCATCAAAATTACTAAAGCAATAGACTTGAGAATTTTACTTTGTGAAGATTGGGGTTGCAATTGCCCAAATCGTAATAACGTATCGGTTGCATTGGCGACGATATATACGCCATCAATATCAGTCAGCACCCGAATCGGTATCGGATGACGATCCCCGCTATCTTGATGGGTAACTCCAATAAAAACAATCTGATTTTCAAATTCCGCTTCACCCGCTAAAACTTCAGCAGCGGAATAAATATCAATCACTGCACCTCGTTTTGGTGTCGGTTTATCGGAAGGCGCAAAACGATAAACGATCCTTTCGTTGGCATCCCCAGCTGCCAAATTGATGAGATGGGGCTTATCATTAATGCCCGCTTTTTGGGGTAATGTTACTGTGAAATCGGGACAAGTTTTTTGAGTGTCACATAATTCGGCCATGGTTTTTTCTTTGATATTGCAAGAAAATTGTTGGGCCCAATCATTGAGGCGCGTTTTTAACTCACGAATTTTTTGCACGGCGGCTTGTTTATTATCCTCAACGCTATACAGTTCCGCTAAAGCCGTCAGCAATGCCAACGAAGGGACAACCGTCAAATGTCCCTCTTGACAAACCAACGGGGCTAATTGCCAGCGTCGCCAAATTCGGTCCTCTTCGACCACAAAAAATGAAGAGCCCCAAAAGACGTTTTTTTCTGGTTTCAGCACTTCATCCAAAAATGAGCGTTGTCTTTCAAAAAAAGACTCATTATCAATCGTGCCATTATCTTTCACCGGTTTACGATACATACCGGTCAAAATGATAGGTGGTGCAGTATCACGTTCATTGATGTCGTGGAGATAATCGACTAAAATTTGATCATCAGCGGATAGTTGGGGAGCCAATTCATTAGGCGTATGGATATAACCATCACTTGTCCAAGACAATTCAATATCCACTGCGATCACATTTGCGCCTCCTTCCACTGCTTTTTCAATCAACGTTTTCAACTTATCACGGGGCGTAATGACCGGAAAACCCCATTCACGATAAGTTTTATCATCAATAGCGATAAGAGCCATACGCCGCATTTTTTCATCATTTGCCAACGTTGACTCAAAATCACTATGATAATACATGAGGGTATCCAACGTAAAATCTTTGATTTCCTTAAAAAAGACTAAATCCTCTGCTGTGTGCAAAATGATAACCACTGTTGTTGCAATGGTAAAATTGATCACTAACTGAAAGGAAAAGGTTTTTTTGGAAGGATAGCGTTTGGGTGCCAAAAAATAACGTAATAACGCAAAAATACGTTGTTTTCGAGTAGGTTGGTTAATGGATGTTGTATTCATTAAATTCATTAAATTATCCTGATTAGTACAACGGATAAGGGGATTAAACGGATTGATTGAGAGGATTTTTTTCATGCCGGGGTTCTGGAGTCCAAAGCTTTAGCTTTGGGCTTTTAATTCTCATTCATACTCCAAAAAGGACCAAATAATGATGAATCAATTAAAAATTATACACTTTATCATTTTCTTATGGGTATTTATGCCCGTATCCACCCTTGCCGCCGGCAAACACGCCTTGCTCATTGGTATAGAGGACTACCGGAGTAGCGGTATCACATCCCTCAAAGGTGCGATTAATGATGTCGAACTCATGAAGGGCGTACTGCGTGAACGGTTTGGTTTTCAAGACAAAAATTTTATTATGCTTGAAGATGCTCAAGCCACCCACACTGGCATTGAAAAAGCGTTCACGGCTCTGATTGAAAGAGTCAAACATGACGATTTTGTTTATATTCATTATTCCGGGCATGGTTCACAAACGCCAGATTTGAATGGTGATGAACGGCGAAGTGGCAAAGATCAGACGTGGGTATCTTATGGTGCGCGTGCCGATACCAGTAGTCAGGACATAAACAACTACGATGTGTTGGATGATGAAATCAACGCCTGGTTGGCGGCGATTTATGCTAAAACGCCTCATCTCATCTTTGTATCGGATTCCTGTCACTCAGCCACGGTTGCCAGAGGTGCCGCACCTATTAATCGTGCCGTGAAAAAAGATAATCGCTCCCATCTCTTGGGTAACAAGGCTTATACTCAAATTGAAAAATATCAAGGGATTCGCATTGGTGCCGCACGAGATAATGAATCCGCCATTGAAACGCAGCGAAAAGATGGCAAAATTTATGGACTGTTTACTTGGTATTGGGCCCAAGCCTTACAACAAGCACAAGCCGGAGAAACTTGGCATGATGTTTTTAAACGGACTTATACCCCAATAACCGCCTGGCGTAAACAGGCGCAAAGGCCCCAAATGGAGGGCGAGCGTAGCCGACAAGTTTTAGGGGGTGATTTTACGCCGCTGGCACCAACGATTCCGGTGCTTGCTACTTATGATAAATATATCGAAATTCAAGCCGGATACACGGCTGGTGTTACCAAAGACTCAGTTTATCGCCTCTACAATCCCCAACATCCTAATCCCAAAAGTTTACCTCGTTTTACAATTACCGGGGTGAAAGCATTTGAAAGTTATGGCGAAACCAATGGGCAAAATCCATTCAAACCAGGCGATTTAGTCATCGAAGCAAGCCATGCCTATCATTTTGATCCGATTAAAGTCTATTTATCGGCTGATTATCCTAAAAGCAAGGATAAATCATTACTGCAAACCATTCAAGTCGCTTTTCAGTCTCACGGTAAGCAAGCACTCTCTCGCTATGTCCTTACCAACGATCCTTACAATACTGATTTGCGTTTGCACTTGTTGCGCCCCAAACGCCAAAATGGACAACCGGTGCGGGCTTCTGAAGAGGACGCTTTACCAAAATCTTTTCCTAATCAACCGCCTGAGTTATGGATACTCACACCAGAACAACGATTATTAGACCAAAATCTGCAAATTCAATTTGATAACCCACGCCGTGGCATTAAACTGTTACAAGATAATTTAACAAAATTAGCCCAGGTTCGGGAACTAAAAATGCTCCAAAGTCCTCCTGGTAAAACTTTACCGATTGCAGTGCAAACGACGGTGCTTAGTCCGGTTAACTCTTGTTCGCAAAGATCAGATTGTGTGCATTTACCATACAATTTAGGCTGGCATCGCAAAACCGGCTCGTATCGTTTACCAGTAATTGAAACTCGCAGTTTGCGTAAAAATGATATTCTCACTTTCACCTTACACAATCAATCTGAACAAGATTATTATTGTTATCTGATCAACATTGGTACTGATGGTGCAATCTCCGCTATTTTCCCGGCTCCCGATGAACGAATGGAATATGCGCGTATCAAGGCGGGAGAAAAACGGGAATTAACCATTAAGGATGGTATTTTGATGGTGGATAAACCTGGCGAAGAAACGATCAAAGTGATTGCCAGTGCCTATCCGATTGACATATCATTATTAGAACAATCGAAGTTTAAAGTTAAGGGACGCAATATGAAGGGATTGAATCCTTTAGAACGGCTATTGGTAAATGCCGTGCATGGAATACGAGGTAAACTCTCAAAACGGAATGATGATTGGGCGACGGATCAGGTGACGTTTGAGGTAAAATAAGTATAGTTGAAAAGGGCACATTCCCATTTTCCGGGTAGTACAACAGATTTCGGATACTTCGTTACCGGAGCTTCGCTGCGAACAGTCACTTCGCGTATTCAAGTTTGCTCTGCAAACTGCTTTGCGTAAGTCATTCCAAAATTCCATTTGGGAATGAGAAAAAATTATTTTCAAAAAAAGGTTTGATATTCGCAAAACTTTCATGTTTTGATTTTCTTCAAAATTTAACTGTGCAGAGTATAACTTTACAAATTTGGATTTAACAATGGCTTATAGTGATTTTAAAACTTTAGATCAAATAAATGAAAAATTAGGGATAGTAATAAATGAAGCTAATAAAATCTATAGCCATATTGAACCGGTTGAGCTATCTCAATGGTTTATAGAAACCATGAAAAGGTCCTATACCAAAGCTGTTACCATAGGTACAGAAGTTGCCAGGCAAGCATTAATCGTGGATCAGGTATTAATTGAGTTAGAGGGGCATGTACCTATAAGCTTTTTTTTAGGGACTACTTTTAATGTAGATAGCAGTAAAGGGTTAACCGGTGCGCCAGATGGTTTAGTCAGTAAAAGTAACAACCAATTATATATAATTTCCCCGGTTATTGTATTAGTAGAAGCTAAAAAAGGTGATTTAGGAGAAGCATTACCTCAATGTATAGCAGAAATGGAGGCAGCTAGGATATTTAATGATCGTAAAAACAATAGTATTCCTACTGTATATGGCGTAGTGACTAATGGGGAATTATGGCAGTTTATAAGTTTAATGGATAACATAGCTACTATAGATGTTTGTTCCTATACTTTTGGCGATGGTGGAAAAATAATAGGTATATTGAAATCGTTTATTTGATGGCTAATCAATAGGATCAGACTTGATTGATTTAAGTAGGTATGCAAAAGGTTATTAACATTTTGTAGGATGGGTAAGGGGGTTTCTTGCTGGGGTGTTAATTTAGCCTGGTTTTGCCGAATTAGAACAATCGAAATTTAAACGACGCGATATAAAAGGATTGAATCCTTTAGAACAACTATTAGTCAATGCTCTCCATGGACAACGCGGACGTATTTCCTTACGAAATAATGAATGGTCCACCACACAAGCAACGTTTGAAGTGAAATAGTTCCAAAGCTAAAGCTTTGAACTCCAGCCTTGATTTGGAGTCCAAAGCTTTGGGTGGATTGGAGTCCAAAGTTTTAGCTTTGGGTGGATTGGAGTCCAAAGCTTTAGCTTTGGGTGGATATGCCAATTACTATGTCATCTTGGCTTTGATGAACGTATTAAGGGAAGCCATCATATTTTCACGAAATATGGTGTGACAGAAATTCTTAATTTACAACCAAAACAATCAAAAGCTAAAGCTTATCAAGTGAAACAAGTTCGTGAAATTATCCTAAAATATGATTTTAGAGGGGAATAATGAGTAAATATGAAATTATTCTTTATTGGAGCCAAGAAGATGAGGCATTTATTGCAGAAGTTCCTGAATTACCAGGTTGCATGGCAGACGGTGAAACTTATAGGGATGCACTCAAGAATGTTGAAGTTATCATTCAAGAATGGATAGAAACGGCGACTGAATTAGGTCGAAAAATCCCAAAACCAAAAGGGAAATTAGTATTGACACAACCCACTACAATAGTAAATGCTACAGCATAAGTTATTTAACATTTTCATCATTAATTTGTGATATTTCTTACACTATTTTCTGGTTCCAACGCTGAGCGTTGGAATCCTTATGTGACGCTCCTGCGTCACACCGATAAAAAAAGTTTTCTCCAATCCAACGTGCCGGCATTGGAACTCATACCGTAACGCTTCTGAAAACGTGTCAAAATCCAGTAGGACAGGTGGGACACACCCATTAAATAATGTGGTCTGTCCCCTATTTTATTATTTTTCGTGAATTTGGAGAAGAGGTGAGTTGATCTCGCGTAGCGAAGAACGAGGTTGCGCTATCGCTCTACGCTCGCTTACTATTTAAATTTCAAACATAAAGCGATAAGATAAAATATCGATATCACGACTGATTTTTATTTTCTTTTTTCTTTCCTGATGTTTGATCCGATTGTAATAATCAGATCGTGCTTCTGATCTGTTATGATTATTCAAACCATATACATTCATGGTTATTGTAGCTCGTTCTTGATCTTCCTTTGAAGCCCGCGTATTAATTTCAATTTTACCGGTTTTGAAATTAACCATAAAATAACGATAAAAGTCGTATCCTATCACATCAGGTTTGAGTAATTTTTTGCTAAATTTATCTCCTTTTTCCTGACAAATTTTACAGCTTAAAAAAAGATTATGCCAAACATAGGCGAGTTTGGGATAACTGCTTCGAGGTCTAAAATGTTCGATAGTTTGTTGACCTTTTGCAACTAATGGATAACTATCACAAAATGAACAATGATCTATCGTCAATTTGGCTAAATCGCTTTTGAGTTGCTCCCATTGCCTAATTTTCTTGTTCCATTTTGGTGACGTTTTCCTTTTTTTCTCCGTATATTCTTTTTTCTTTTTGGCATATTCTCTACCCCATTTTTTGTAATTGTCTAAATAACCTGGTCTTTTGGGGCGCGTAAATTTCATCATAAAGATAAATCCTTGTCTAAAATTCGTGACATTTGACGTAATTCCATTCCAACAATATCAGCGACTTCTATGCCTTTTGTCATCATATCACGAGCCAATTGCAACCATTGTTCTATTTTATTGTCATCCCCTTGCCTAATGTCATCTCGATATTGATAAAATTGCCGAAATTGAGTTTCAGTCTCTTCATCAAAGGATTCTTCAACACCAAAAATAGTTTCTAAAATTAATGAATAACTATTTCCAGCTTGCGAAGGTTCCACTTTATCCAAGATTGAGACATTTTCGGTTAATTTAAATGAATACACATAAGCATCACTCACCGAACCAACTACAAAAGGTGAATGCGTTGAGACAAAAATTTGGGCATTGGGAAATATTTTTTGAATGACTGGTAATATCTTACGTTGCCAAGCGGGATGTAGATGAATATCAATTTCATCAAGCAACAAAATAAAAGGATGTTCTAAAACATTGCCATTATCAACCCAAACGATTTTATCTAAACGTCTGATGAGATCAGCAATCAGACTCATAATCGACTTTAAGCCATCTGGAAGAACATTAAAATCTAAAACTTTTTGATTAACTTCAAGAAAAAGATTAAGCGGGTTGGTTTGTAATTTGAATTTAATATTCCAACCGACAATGTTTTCAATGGCGTTTTCAATGGATTGAACTACAAGATTGTATTGTTTGGCGGCTTCTTGATTATTTTGGCTCAATTCTATGGCTTGTTTTATTTTTTGGTTTGCAATAGATTGGATAATTCGCTCAGAATTTGTTTCCAAAAAGGAAAGTGTGTTGTTATAAGGATCCCAGTCCATCATTTCTTCAGTGGTTAATTCGTCTAGGGACTTGAATGTTCGATTGCCAGAATAAGCAAAAGCAGCAAAAGAACGCCCTTCGTTTCTATCATGGGGAACTTTTTGACTTCGCATAAAGTTATTTATAAAGTCATTAGGCGATTGTTGATTTGAACTCGCGTAAGCATGGGAGATTTCAGAAGAACTAGGACTATCATCGCTTATTAAAGGAAAACCGGTAAAATAGCTCTTTTTTTGACGCTTTGTGATGGTATAGTTGATGACTTGTTGATTTTCAAATAAAGCTTCAATAAAAGCCTTCGGGTTTGAATGATGAAATCTTTGGAAGATAAGTTTTGTATCCATCGGTTGTTGCAATGGTCCTGCTAAAGCTCCTGCCAACGCATATAGCAAGGTACTTTTGCCACTCCCATTAGCACCCGTAAAAATATGGATTTCCGCTTTTTTAGCGGGTTGCCCACAAGATTTAAATTCTAAATCAAGGTTTTCAAATACGCCAATATTTTCTAAGTGAAGTTTTTCAATTTTCATGATTGTTCAAATCAATTTTTGGTAAAAATGACGTTGGTTTAGCGGTGGGGATAGCAAGCGTAGGGTGAGTAGAGTGAAACGAAACCCACCAACTCCCTTGAAAATGTTGGATTTCTGCTTCGCTCCTACCCACTCTACCATTAATATAAACTACGCTGGTTACAATATATTCTCTCAAAATCTGAGGTAGAAAATGAAACATATTCTAATAATTGGGGTCAGAGTAAAATTAATTGCCTCGAAATACACAAGAGCATTTTCCAATCAAACAAATTTTGTGGCTGAATGCGCTTATGTAAAGCACGCACATTAATTTTACTCTGACCCCAATTAATTGGATTTTTTTTAATGAGTGACGCGGAGCGTCACAGATGGCATTCCAACGCTAGAGCGTTGGAACGAGAAAAATCACTCATGGCAAATGTCTTGATTATCGAGAGGCAAAATGCCGATTTGGTAGGATTTTTTTAATGAATGACGCAAAGCATCACGGATGGCGTTCCAACGCTTTAGCGTTGGAACGAGAAAAAAATATACTGAACGTGGGCACAACTTAAACTTTTGTGTAGTGAGCAGCAAAGTCTTTGCCCACCAACCTCATTTGTTCCCGCGTTGAGTATACGTTAGCTTTGAATTGGAAATGACTTAATTACTCACCGATTCAAACAGATTTTCCCTTAATGGCTGTGCATCAGTTTGAGGTAGATGGCACGACGTACAAATATAACGCCGACTATCTATTTCATCTAAGATATTGCCATCCCGATCTTCATAATGAGAAGCACTGGGTTTTTTCAAAATAGTATGGCAACTGTCCATACATTGATTGGATTCCAAATCAATCCGTTGACCTTCAATTAAATGAGGAATCAAAGCCGCTTGTTCTTCATAATTGAGTGGAAAACTTTCCGGTTCAACCGGAAACTTATTCCAAGGGACAGCAGCATTGGTTTCTGGAATAGAAATGCCATCACGCAATGAAGCGATGTCGTCTTGAGCAAAAATCATTGATGGCAAGGAAATCAGCGAACCAAATGCTAAAATAATCCCTAACCGGTAAATTTTTTTCATCTGATATTCTCCTTTTTTTTAAATATACCAAAGCTAAAGCTTTGGACTCCAAACCTCCAAAGCTGGAGTCCAAAGCTTTAGCTTTGGATATCTTTATTTAGGCCCGTTCAACCTTCACCGCACATTTTTTGAAGTCAGCTTCTTTTGAAATAGGACAAGTGGCATCTAAGGTTAGTTTGTTAATCAGCCGGCGAGCATCAAAAAACGGCACAAAAACAACCCCTTCAGGAGGACGATTGCGGCCTCGCGTTTCCACGTTGATAATTATTTCACCGCGCCGCGTGATCATTTTGACCGACATTCCACGCCGCAAGCCACGCCTTTTGACATCTTTGGGGTGCATATACACCACTGCATCAGGATAAGCCTGATAAAGTTCTGGCACCCGCATCGTCATCGAACCAGCCATCCAGTGTTCTAACATCCGTCCCGTCACTAACCACAAATCATACTCTTCATCCGGTTCTTCCGCTGCTGGTTCATAAGGGTAAGCAAAAATCTTGGCTTTGCCATCTGCATTACCATAAAACTGGATGTCATTCCCACTTTCTACCATAGAATCGTATTCGGCATTATAACGCCAAAGTGTTTCTTGTGGTTCTTTGCCTTCGCCTTGCTGAATGACTGGCCACCGATAACCCCGCGATTGATGGTATTGGTCAAAAGTCGCTAATTGATGGCCTTTTTTGGGCGCATCTTCAGAAACACTAAATAACCGATATTCTTCATACAGTCCTTTTTGGAGATAGAAGCCAAAATCAGCCATTTCATGGTTGCCGTAAACATTACCTTCAGCATCCGTGATTTCTTGGGTTGGATATTGATCAACTACGCCATTAGCAAATAAAACCTCGTACAGCGTTTTACCTTCCAAGTCGGGATTACTCGCTATTAATTCGGCGGGCCAAACCTCTTCTACCTTGAAATATTTGGAAAATTCCACAAGTTGCCATACATCCGATTTTGAATCACCGGGTGCAGTCACTTGTTGCCGCCAAAATTGAGTCCGCCGTTCCGAATTGCCATAAGCCCCTTCTTTTTCTATCCACATTGCGGTCGGTAAAATTAAATCAGCTGCCATTGCAGTGAGGGTAGGATAAGGTTCAGAAACGACAATAAAATTCTTCGGATTGGTATAACCGGGATAACCTTCCTCATTCAGATTGGGGGCCGATTGCAGATTGTTATTACACTGCACCCAATAAGCATTGGTTTCGCCATCTTTCAGCTTGCGATTTTGCAACACGGCATGATGGCCCGCGATATCGGCTACCGCACCTTCAGGTAATCCCCATATTTTTTCAGCAAATCGCCGATGATCTTCATTGGCTACCACTAAATCCGCTGGCAAACGATGTGAAAATGTGCCCACTTCACGTGCAGTCCCGCAAGCGGTCGGTTGTCCGGTGAGAGAAAAGGGCCCATTCCCCGGTTCCGCAATTTTACCAGTGAGCAAGTGGAGATTGTAACACAGTTGATTAACCCAAGTTCCCCGCGTATGTTGGTTAAAACCCATCGTCCAATAGGAGACAACTTTGATACTGGGATCAGCATAAATTTGTGCCAAGGCTTCTAATTCTTCTCTAGGAACACCTGACAGTTCATGAACATAATCCAGGGTATATTGGGAAACAAAAGCTTTGTATTCTTCAAATGTGGCTTCAACAGAACCACCAGCGTTATCCGCATTTTGTGCAGCTTGCTCTTTGGGATGTTCGGGACGTAAGCCATAACCAATATCGGTATTACCGATACGAAAATTCACATGTTGACTGATAAATTCTGCATTGAAATTGCCGGTTTCAATGATGTAATTGGCAATATAGTTGAGAATGGCTAAATCGGTTTGTGGCTTAAAAACAATCCCCAAATCAGCCATATCAAAATTGCGGTTGTGAAAAGTCGATAGGACGGCCACTTGAACATGAGGTGCTGTCAATCGGCGATCAATCAGACGTGACCATAAAATTGGATGTTGCTCGGCCATGTTCGCACCCCAAAGTACAAAGGCATCGGCATTTTCCAAATCATCATAGCAACCCATCGGCTCATCGGCCCCAAACGTCCGAATAAACGCAGCAACCGCAGAAGCCATACAGTGACGGGCATTCGGTTCAAGATTATTAGAGCGAAACCCAGCTTTCATCAACTTGACAGCTGCATAACCATCCCAAACGGCCCATTGCCCAGAACCAAACATGCCAATCCCATTGGGCCCTTTTTCTTTGAGGGCCTTTTTCCATTTTTCGGCCATGATGGTAAAAGCGTCATCCCATGAAACTGGCGTAAATTCGCCATTTTTATCATGTTGACCGTCTTTCATTCGCAACAGAGGTGTTGTTAAACGATCTTCACCATACAAAATTTTCGGTAAAAAATAGCCTTTAATGCAAAGCAAGCCTCGATTAATCGTTGATTCAGTATCACCTTTGACTGCAACCACGCGATCATTTTGAGTCCCTACCATCACACTACAACCAACGCCACAAAATCGACACGGGGCTTTATCCCAACGAATGTCATTATTTGAGTCAGTCTGTGCGATTGCTGGTAAGGTTATTCCAGCAGCAGCGGCAGTTGCTGCCACCGCATTGGCTTTAATAAAATCTCGTCTGTTCAATTTCATATTATCGAATCCTCATAAGGAATGAAAATTTATTGATGGCTATAATCTTAATCTTAATTCTCTCCCATGTTTCGACAAGCTCAACAACCAGGGAGAGAGAACGCACTCCTATATCGCCCATCCCCGCTTGTTGAGCTTGTCGAAACATGGGAGGGGGGAGGACATGGGAAAGTTTCTAGCCATAAATTTTCATTCCGGTTCATTATCTTCATCATCGCCATATTGATACACCATAGCGGCAGAGAGTACGCCTTCAATATTGTGAAGGTTCACTACGGTTTCTGCGATTATTCGGTCATTATCTTGTTCAATCGTAACCACTAAGCGTCCGTTGTCAGTCGTTGCGTGGACTTCGACCCCTGGTATTTCTACCAATTGCTCTTTGACTTTCTCAACTTGTTCAGGTTTGGCATGAACCAAAACCCCGGAAATATTCATTATTTGGTAATGGGTAATTGGTAATGGGTTGTGGTTTCCAAAGCTAAAGCTTTGGACTCCTACAATATAACAATTGCGGTTACCGGGCAGGCTTGATAACAAGCCCCACAGCCGGTGCATTTATCATGATTAACTTCTGGAACTGCGATGCGACTCAGTGGAAAATGAATGGCTTCGGCTTCACAATTTTCTCCGCACGTGATGCAGATAACGCCTTGTTTTGGTAAGCAATGTGCTTCAATATGGGCTTTGATTTGCCAAGGCAGTGCATCCGTTTGTTGTAAGCTATCGTTAGGACAGTGTTCAACGCACAGTCCACAAAATGTGCATTCTCCCTGTTGAAAATTGATTTGAGGAAAATGACCACGCCCAGTTTCCAAAATTTTTTCTGGACATGCTTTGATACATTCACCACAACGCTCACAACTGGCGATAAATTCTGCTTCCTGTTTTGCCCAAGGTGGACGTAGTGGTGATTTTTTTCCACTGAAATCACCGCGTAATAATTGTAATCGGCTGATGGATGTTGTCATAAAAGTATCTCAAAGCTAAAACTTTAGACTCCATCTAAGGCGATTGCTAGAAAAGATTATACCGTTGCCTGAGCTTGTCGAAGGCAACCGCAAATATTGCCTTCGACAAGCTCAGGCAACGATCCCGGTATATTTATTTTTGGAAATCGCTTTACTCATTAACCAGCGTGGTTTCTTCAAACATGAGGTTTGAGCGCAAAACGTCAAAGCCATCTGCTAACGGATTTTTACCAGCAACCACATAGAATGCGTAAAGAGTATAATTGCCACCCATCTTTTCATAGACGGTATATGTCATCACTTTGTGATTTTTGGAGGTATCAACAGAAGTTTTGAATGATACCGGTTCATAGCTAAATATGGCCTCCTCATCTTCATTATCGGTTGGCATTCTGTAAACCAATTCACCGGACGGTAATCGAACCACTACCCATAGATCAACAGCTTCTTGAGTCGGCGCGTTGACATTCAAATCAACGACAATTCGTTCTCCAACCGCATAATCGCTATTCAGTCCTTTAAATTTGACGTGCGCGAGGTTACCTACGACAATGGTTTGAACATCAAATGAAGTGCGCCCTTCTTTATCCTTAACTGTGAGCATGAGGGTATATTCACCCGCTTGGTCAAAGGTTAAGTTGGCTGTACTGCCTGATGCGGTCAGCGTGACTTGTTCATCCCAAACATGAGAAGCAAACCATTGATAAGAAACAATATCGCTACTGGCTGAGGTGGAGGCACTGGCCTCTAATTCGATAGTGAGTGGTGCTGTGCCTGATGTAGCAGAAACTGCAAATTGGACTAAAGGTTGTTGTATCTCAATTTCGCTACCTTCGGTTTCGTTGCCTTCGGTTTCGTTATCTTCGGTTTCGCTGCCTTCGGTTTCACCGCTTTCAGTTTCGCTGCCTTCGGTTTCACCGTTTTCGGTTTCGTTACCTTCGGTTTCACCGCTTTCAGTTTCGCTACCTTCTGTTTCACCGGTTTCGTTGCCTTCAGTTTCACCGCTTTCAGTTTCGTTGCCTTCGGTTTCACCAGTTTCGTTACCTTCGGTTTCACCGCTTTCAGTTTCGTCGCTTTCAGTTTCATCGGTTTCAGTCGGTGTAGCTGTTAAATCCCAAAGTTTTATGGTGTTGTCATAACTGGCTGATAGCACTTTGTTATTATCGGTAGCTAAAAAAGTAACTGAAGACACTAAATCGGTGTGGGCCTCATAAGTAGAAATGGCTTTACCTTGTGCAATATCCCAAATGTTGATGGTACCTTGACCATCTCCAGAAACGGCTTGACTGCCATCAGCGGAAAATGCGACAGCATACACTCGACTGGTATGTCCTTGTAAAGTATTCAATTCTACACCAGTTGTGGCATCCCATTGTGTGATTGTGCCATCATCTCCGCCAGTGAGAATTTGGCTACCATCGGGTGAAAATGCGGCTGCCCAAATATGTTCAACCTCAAAACTCTGAATTTCTTCTTCATTTTCAATATCCCAAACCTTCATCGTGCCATCTTCACTGGCGGAGAGAGCTTTGTTGCCATCCGGTGAGAAAACAACGAGATAGACCCAATCTTGGTGTCCTTTAAGGGTACCGGTTTCATTACCATTTTCGGTATCCCATAATTTGAGCGTGTTATCACTACTGGTTGATAACAAGGCTTGGTTTTGGGTGGGAGAAAAAGCGATAGAATAGAACCAGCCGGCAAAATCGTCTTGGAAAGAGTTAGTTTCCTTGCCCGTTTTATCCCATGCTTTGATGGTGTTATCGGCACTTCCCGACAAAACGCTGTTGTCGTCTGAAGAAAAGGCGACCGCCATCACAAAATCGGTAGGCCCTTGGAAAGTTTGGATTTCTTCCCCGGTTTCCAAATTCCACGATTTGATGGTGTTGTCGTGGCTTCCCGATAGAATGGTGTTACCATCATTGGAAATAGCAATAGATTCAATGGAATCGGTATGTCCTTCAAAAGTCAGGATGATTTCCTGAGCTAAGACATTTCCCATACTAAACAGTCCACTAAACAATAAAAAAATCGATGCTTTTTTTTGCCAGTGTCTGGGTGAATGGGATAAACTATTCTTATTAAAATAATTTATCATTTTGTGATTCATCCTTAAAAAAGGCTTATGAACTTAAACGCCATGTGGTGGGTTGATAAAGGATGCCGCAGAAAATAACTTACGCGCTGTTAACAATATAGTATTTCTTAAAGAAATACTATTTGTAGCCATTTTGATTTAAAAACACGTATTTTATTGACTGCCTTGTCCCTAATCAGATAATTAGACATACAAAGCTCTCGCTTTGGAATCCAAAGCTTTGGCTTTGGGGTTATTTAAGATATTGATTATGTGACGGTCGAGTTGAAATTGAATATTAATAAATCAATAGATTTAATAAATAAATTGCCAATCGTATACTATTTATAACTTACTGTTTTTAAAAATTATTTATATTTTTAATGCGACCGTCGCATTCATAATTTACTCATCAGCAATTATTATACTCAAAAAAGGATAACACTAAAATAAAAAATTTAACACGGTTATTTTTTCTATTTTTGGCACAGGAGTCCTGACAGTTATTTACTGCACCGTTATAGGGACGAGGAATTATAGCGTTTTCCGATTTAGTGAACGACAATTACCCTAGCCCCTAGGTGATGTTCACGATCTCTCCCTCCCCCTAACCCCCTCCCGCTGGGAGGGGGGACCGCTCAGTGGTATTTTTCTATTTTGGGGTAAAAACGATAAATAATTGTATAATATATTATTTTTTGTTTCAGCTAACAGATAAGAAAATTCCACCGAGTGGTCCCCCCTCCCAGCGGGAGGGGGTTAGGGGGAGGGAGAGATCGTGAACCTAAAAATAGCATGACAAATCCTGGAGGATTTACTCAGGCTTTAACTTAATGGCAGTGATTCTACGCTCGCTATTTCATACCTTAAATACTTTCAACACTTCATCTCCATAATGGTTAATGACTTTCACGGCGATTTTACCCGTTGCCGGTTTATCAAAGGGGCGACTTTTAGTGCTGTAGATTTCGGCCCAAGCGGCTTCGTCGATTTCGGCTTTTAAGACGCTTTTCAGTTTTTTGTACGGATCGCCGGCTCCAGTAAAATACACATGCCTGACGAAAAAACTTTCGCTGTCGTAATTGGTATCAATAAACCAGCAGGCGATATCATCAGTTGAATGCGATTTCACAATGCCTTTGGTGGGATCGTAAATGTCCACGCCTAAGATTTCAATTTGATATTGCCCAGTTGGCAACGGTTTGAGTTTGCCGGTTTCTGCATCAACCGGTTGAATATCCGGTTCGCCAAAGACCATGAATAAGTTACCGCTGCCGGTTTTCTTGAGTAAATCTTCACCCATGGTTAAATCGGGATTCATTTTCGTCAATAAAACGACTAATTTTTTGCCATAATGTTTAGCTTCTTCGGATACGTGCGGATCAAAAGCAAAACCACAGATGACAAGGACATCGAAATCTTTAATCGCTTCTTTAGTGGCTTCTTTGATGTGTAGTGGCGAAACGGTGCCATGTTCAGGCCCAATGGAAACGGCGACTTGTTTGGTTTCTCCTTGGTTATCGGTATATTCGCCTTCGGCATGGATTAAATGACCGGCATAAGGTTCTAAACGGTCAAATGCTAAGCGTTCCTTTTTAACGGTGTTTTGTATGCCGGACGTTTTCAGGTTGTCCAAAATCATGGTTTCAAAGGAATCCGCCTTAACTTGGGGCTGCATTTGCGCTTTGATTTCATCAACACTGGCATCAGTCGTGAGCATTCTATGCGGAGAAAGACTTTCCACCGTAAAAGGGCCGGTAACACGCACCCGTTTTTTATCTTCAAGCGGTTGATCATAAAGCGTTTCGGTGTCTGAATTTCTGGCGATAGTGCCATCAATCTCTTGTTGCCGTTGCTGTCTTAATTGCCACCATTGCGCTAATAAGTCTTTAGCCTTTTTAGTCCACTCCTTTTCTGGTTCTCTGGGGATTGCCCATTCTTGCCACTCTTGTTTGAGTAACGCATTCAACTGGGTTTGTATCGGTTCAAGTTGCGCTTGCCATTTGGCATGAATGGTGTCTATTTCTTTATTGTTGGCAATGGCTTTCAGGGTGACATGGGGAACGGTTTTATAGACGAAGCCTTGTTTAATGCCCTCTTTTGTGTCTTTGAGCTGATAGTAAGGAAATTTAGCCGTCATTAAACGAGTACGGGCTAGGGATAACGCAACTCGTGAGGTGTCGCACGTTATCCAACGACGGCCCCATTGTTCGGCAACATAGGCAGTGGTGCCGGAACCGCAGGTTGGATCGAAGACTATGTCGCCGGGATCGGTTGTCATTAGGAGGCAGCGTTGGATGATTCTTGGATTAGTTTCAACCACATATCTTTTCACGTCGCTATATCCAGCAGCTGTATCATTCCAGCTATTTTCAAGGTGCATCACAGGATAATCAGCATGATATTGTCTGAAATAAACATTTTTTCCCAAGATAAATAATCTATAGCTTTTTATAAGTCGACTCATTCCTGTTTGATGTGTTCGCCAACTTTTTTTACCGCAATGAAAAGGATTGCTTTCAAATTTAAATTCATAATCACACGTTTGTCCATAACCAGAAGAATGCAAATCAGACCGTTTGAAAATTCTTTTTCTCGTTTCTTTGTCTGATTTATTTACTATATTAGAATCTATTTTTTGATAATCTCCTGCTCCTGAATCTAAATAAGCAAATTCAGATTCAGATTCTATTTTTTGTTCTCTAAAGATTGGATTATATTTGAGGTTATTTTTATCTTTGCTATACCAAAGAATATAATCGTATGTATTAGCCATTCCAATATGTCCTAAAGGGCTCATACTTCTAAAATTAATTTGAGCTTGAAAATTCTCACTCCCAAACACCTCATCCAACAAACACCTAACAAGATGCACATTCTCATCCCCAATCTGCACAAACACGCTGCCCGATTCCGTCAGCAATTCCCTAGCCACCACGAGCCTATCGCGCAAATAAGCCAAGTAAGAATGAATTCCTAACTCCCAAGTATCCCGAAACGCCCTAATCTGTTCCGGTTGTCTCGTCATATCTTCCGCCTTACCATCCTTGACATCACGCTTACGGGTACTCACTTGCCAATTGCTGCCAAACTTAATCCCATACGGCGGATCAAGATAAATCATCTGCACTTGTCCCTTTAATCCCTCCTTCTCGGCCAGCGAAGCCATGACTTGTAAGGAATCTCCTAAAATCATTCGGTTTTGCCACTTTTGCTGGTGCTGATAAAACTCAATCAACTGATCAAAATCAAGTCCATTGAAATCATTACCAAACAAATCAAAAGTCCCCGGTTGTTCTTGTTTCGCATACTGCTTAATATCTTGAATAATCGCCTGCGGGTGAACCTTTTCCTGAATATAAATTGGCACCACCGGCACTTCTAAATCCTGGCTATCCTGCTCATCTTTACCCCGCCAAACCAATTGGGGATCCAAATCAGGATTACGTGGGTATAACTTCATTTTTGGCTCCAATTCCTCATCCGGGACAAAATCCCGCAATTCCTTTGTTGGGATATTGGTACGCGACTCGTCAGCGTGTTTGATGCTGTCGATGGGGATGGATTGGGGTTCGGTTTTTTTTCTGGGCATCATTAAAATTTTAGTTCATTATTAAATCGGATAAAACTCATTTAGCGCCGGCTTTCTCAGTATTAATGGCTAAAGCTTATTATTTGGGAATGGCCTAATTACACCCCAAACACTAGGGCAACCACAACGGGTTGCCCCTACAATGGTATATTATTTGAGAATAGCCTTAATTGAACATCAACAGAAACGCCTTCAATTCATTTAAAACGTCATGATCAAAATTGAAAATGTCTGGCTTATTTTTAAAAACATAATCTAATCTTCTCACATCACAATAATCACCGGCTAACCTTTGTTCTTCTTCAGAGCAAGTGTCATATCTTATGTAATAATGTAGCCAATGCTTATCAAAAAATTTATCACTGATTTCTTGGTTGTGACTTTTGAGACAATCTCGCCAATTTTGCAAACAATCAGCATATAAAGAGTCTTTTGCCTTTATCGCTTTCAGAACGGTTTCTAACTCTCCAATGCCCTCAACATTCATAAAATAACAGGCCAATTCTATGATAATATCCTCATCATCTTCATCATCATCCGTAGGCACCGTTAATGATATAAACTGTCCCGCTTCTACAATACGATATTGTTGACCTAAGAGATGTTTGAGTTGTTTTAATTGGCTATTGACAAACTTAATGCGTTGTCTTAAATCGTTTTTGTCAATATCCAGTATGATACCGATTTTACGGATTTCTTTTCGGCCATTTTTTATATCGTTGATTAACGACTTTAATTGTTTTCCTAGTTCCCCCTCTCCTTGTAGACATTCATAATCATCTATTTTGCAGATTGGGATACCAAATTCAATATTGGACAAATTGAGATATTTTGTCAACGCTTCAACAAAGGGCAGATCGCTTTTGCCTTCAACAATTAATAAATTACTCACCGCGATAGTCCTTTTCGTGTTTTAATTCATACTCTAAAACGTCAGGTTCATGAAGGGTTCCAACAATATTACCCGTTCTTGGGTTGCGCCTTAATTCAAAGTAGGCACCGTTATGCGCCGACATTAAACAAACTTTGTCAAACGCCAAAATCATCTCCGCGCTGTGAGAGGTGGCAAATATTTGGACATCAAATTCGGTGGCTAATTTAAACAGGAATACCCAAAAATCTTCTTGTACGGTGTGATGTATCCCATTTTCAATTTCATCAATTAATAAAACGGCACTCTTATTATTAATTAAATTTAAAACAATGTTAGTCACCTTTTTAATCGCATCACCAAACAGGGAGAGCGGCATAAAATGCCCATTGGGACGTTTGATTTCAAGATGAATGCCACCCACGACGGCGGTTTTTATGTCTTCAATGCTTGAATCCATTATTTGTAAGGCTTTTAAAACTAACGCCGCCTGATTTCTTTTTTCGGCTTTACCATATTCTTTCGCTAAAGAAGCGTTGGTTCTTTGATAATAGGGTGGCATATAACTCACTTGAGCTATCTCAGGCACTTTAAAAGTGTTAGCCGTAATTCCTTTGGCATGAGAGATTAAAGCCAAAACCGGATAGTTTTTACCGTCTATCAAGTAGTTAAAATGTAAAGTGGATTTGAGAGTGGTTTCAAAATTGGAAACCGCGATTAAATCGGTTACCTTGTCTTGTTCAAGAGAAGAGTCAAAATCGGCTTTAGATTCATCACAATGAATGGTTAAGGTGATTTCTCTGTCATCATCATAAGTACAAGTAATGGTAATCGGCTTTTGCTGGTTGTAAAAAAAGTTATCCCAAGTATATTCAGGAAATTCTTTGTCGTATTCGGTATCAAAGCCTCTTAATCTTTTCAGTAAACTGACATTTTGAGCGGTAGGCGCACAGTTGAGCAATAATGCTTCTAGTAAAACCGTTTTACCAATATTATTGGGCCCGCCAATTAAATTCACTCGTCTCAATTCAGAGAGTTTTGTTTTGTTAAACCCTCTGAATTGGTGTATTGCTATTTTTTTTATCAATGCACTTGGCATCATTAGACTCCTTGAAGAAAATCCAAAGCTAACAGCTTTGAACTCCAAAATCACGACTTATTTAGGATTTCATTCAAATACTCCCTAATTGTAGTCATCGCTTGATAAGGATCAGTGACTTCACAAACGGCCCATCGCCCAAATTGCCGGGTATTATTGACGGCGGGCACCCACAGATTTTTGACGGTTTCCATTTTAGTCTCTTTATCGGGCCGTTATGCTATTCATCAAAACTCGACATATCCATATTAAACTCATACAGCGTTTTTAAGTTTAAATCATGGCTAAGTGTCAGATAAAATGTGGCTAGAAATGACTCTTGGTAAGGCAAGTTTTCACCGGTTACCTGACTCAAATCGGTGTTGTATTGGAAATGGGCAATGGCTGAACCCTTTACTTCTATCTCTTTTTGGCGCACTTGGGAATGATGAATTTCAATATCAGAGATTTTCTCCAAAGTAGCCTGTGTGACTTGATGACGGAGTTCAGGCATTGCTTTTTCAAGACAAAGAGTATAAAGAACGTCTTTAAGCCCCTCAATTTCAATCTGTTTTTCTTCTGGCGCATTGACTAAAACCAGTTTGAATTTACCCGCTTGCTGATGGGCGACATAATTTCGCAGTTTCAATGCTTGATTGACTCTTGCCTTATCCCATTGTCCAGATTTAAAATCAAAAAAGATCACGTCATTATCTTTTTGGGCAACAAGTAAAGCTTGCATATCTGCTATCCTAACTTGTTTTTTTATCAAATAGCCTTGAGCAAGGTAGTCTATGGCGGTTTGTTCGATAGCCGCTTGTTCCCAAAACTGATTAAGGATGTTTTTACTGATTCTCATTTTTAACTCCCTGAAACTTCGTTACGCGAAGCTCATTTTCACACCCAAATTTGAATAGACTACAGATGGGCATAACTTAAACTTTTTATATAGATTTGGTGGGCAACAAAAAACCAAAACCCACCCTATATTCAATGGTGGGCAACAAAAAACAAAAACCCACCCTACCGCTATTTATTCAAAAACGCCTTAATTGTAGTCATCGCTTGATAAGGATCAGTCACTTCACAAACGGCCCATCGCCCAAATTGCCGGGTATTATTAACGGCGGGCACCCACAGATTTTTGACGGTTTCCATTTTAGTATCCTTATCAGGGCGTTTTTCACCGGATACTTCAATAATCAGATTCAATAAATCGTCATGCCCATCATCGACTTTGGCAATAAAATCAGGGAGATAATGATGCTGTTTGCCTTCAAAGATGTAAGGAATTTTAAAATCCAGTTGATGGTTTTTCACATACGCTTTGACTTCATCCATAGATTGCAGTGCTTGAGCAAATTGACGTTCCCAAACACTGTCTAAAACAATATGGGATAGATGACATTTATGATTAGTGACATAAGTCGGTTTACTGGTGCGGTAATCTATAGCTTCGGTAGAACCTTCAATATGGCGCGGTTGTAAAATGGGTTTTAAAATGGGTTGCCCTGTTTGTGTTTTCAATCGTTGCACGATTCTATTGGCGGCATTATGCCGCAGTTCTTCATACCATAACAATTGTGGAAAGGTATTATCACGACAGATTAAATACTCATTCATCCAATGCTTGGTAATCTGTAGCACTTGTGGAAATAGCCAGAATTTGACTTTATTCTGCACCGCTTCTGGGCCAATGATATGATGCACGCCTTGATCACCGCCTTCTTGTTCAAAATACTTTTCTAAAATCAATTGAGCCAATAGAAAAGCAATTTCACTTAAACGCTTCTTTTTGATTTCATCGGGCCTTTGCAAACTCGATTCTCCAGCAATGGGCGCGTTTTCGGTTATAGTGGAAATATCCTTACTGGTGAGTCTGTATTGAACGCCTTCATCAAATTGATAAGTCAAACATTCTCCAATGATCTCACGGCGATAACCGATAACATGCGGAAAAGTGATTAAGCTATCGGCTCGCTCTTCAACGGTGTAAACGAGAGTGGTTTCTTTAGGCGGCTTGGGTTCCGGTGAGCCACCGGCGGTGGGGATAAATTCAAAGGGCACGCCATAGATTTCCGCATATTCGGCTGGAAAAGCGTCAAATTCAACCGTTTTGCCTTCGACTTCTACGGTATGCGGTTCGGTTTCGTAATTCATTCGACGTAATCCTCGCCCGACGACTTGTTCACATAATAATTGAGAACTAAAGGCTCTAATGCCTAAAATATGGGTCACACTATTGATATCCCAACCTTCGGTAAGCATTGAGACGGATACGACACATTTGATATGTTCACCCAGCTTGCCTTTTTTGGCGACGGTATTCATCACTTCCCGCAATAAATCTTCATCAGTGATGGTGTCAACACTGCGCCCCGGATAGCGTTGTTTTATTTCGGCCTTAAATTCTTCTATTTCAGTGCTGACTAATTGCTTAAATTCTGGACTCAGGGCTTCACCGGATTCTAATTGTTGACTGTCGATTAGCACAGTATTGGGTTGTGCCAACCATTGCCCATTCTGGACGTTACTAAAAATCGGTAATGTCCCTTCAATCAATACCTTATCACCATGAGGCCCCTCTTTTTCATAACCCGCGATATAATCAAATACCCGTTTAGAAGTCAGTGTATTATTGCAGACGACAATAAACACGGGCGGCATACTATCCGGGTAATCAATGCGCCGCTTATGCCATAAATGATAAGCCTTTTGATAATTATCATATAAGGTACTTAAGGCATTTTCAAATTCTTGGGGATAAACAAATTCAGTCTCTTGGTTTTTGCGAGTGCCTTTAAAAGCTTTACCGATATGTTGCCAGAGATGACGATTAATCGGATTTTCATTAATCGTATTATCATCAACCGGTACACGAGGTACTTTAACAATCCCACTTTCAATCGCATCGGTTAAGGAAAAATCACTGATAACCCAAGGAAATAGGGTGCCTTCGCCATAACCCGAACCGGCTAAAAAGAAGGGCGTGGCTGATAAATCATAAACGGCTTTTATACCGAGTGTCGTTTTAATCTGTTCTAAACCGGTAATCCAAGTGCGGGCTTCTTGGGCATTACGTTCCGCTTCTTTCCTCGCATCCCCCGTTAATTTTTCCGACTTTTCCTCAATAGGCTTGCGATGGTAACAATGATGGGCTTCGTCATTGAACACGATAATCTCTTTACCCAATTCACGACAAACCCGTTGTACCATTTGCCCTGGGGTTTCTTTGAATAAATCGGGATTATGGGATTGCCCTAAAATACTTTTAGTCAGTTTAGCTGCGTCAATATTATCTCTGAGCATAAAGGCATGATAGTTGGTAATGACTATTTTGGCGCGGCCCAAGTCTTGTAAATAGCTATTGGGCACTAAATCCAGTTTTTGATAATAGTTTTCAGCGTCATTAGGCAATAGCACCCGTAACCGATCACGAATGGTGATACCGGGTGTCACGACTAAAAACTTATCGGTAAAACGTGGGCTTTTAGGGTGATGAATTTTATTCAAGACTTGCCAAGCGATAAGCATCGACATGACAACGGTTTTACCGCTACCGGTTGCCATTTTAGACGCTAAACGATTGAGTACCTTGCCATTTTCGGGTGTGGCTTGCTCATTAACCAATACCAATTGCTCTAATAACTGTTTACCCGTTTTATCTTTATTGGCGGCTTCAGTTAAATAGATAATCGTTTCAATAGCCTCAATTTGGCAAAAGAATAATTTATGCTCTTTATCGGGCGCTTGCCAATGTTCTAATAATCGCCGCGTGATTTGAGTGATATGGGGGTAATTTTTATTTCGCCAGAGACTGACTTGCTTACGAATAGTATTGATTAACGGATTAGGGGTTGCACGGCTTTGGATTTCATAATCCATTGCCACTTGCCCACTGCGCTGTTTAGGTTTGGGGATAGGAATAAAGTAAGTACTTTCGCGCCGGCCTTTAATGATCTTATTAGTGATGCCGGTGTCAGTAAATTTAAAATGTCGTTTGGGTTCTTTATAAGGAGAATTGATAACGGGGTTTTCTATCATTTCTGTCACGTCAAATGTTCCCATTTAGAAATTAGAAAAAGATATAAAATATAACGCTATATAGCGTTTTTGCGTTTAACGCGTTACAGCGTTATAGCGTTTTTTATTTAATTATGAATAACTTAAACTAGATTGATTGTACTTTATTTAATTGGGAATTGCTATAACGCATTAAACTCGAAAACGCTATATTAATAATTAAGTGATTGTAGGTCGGGTTAGCGAAGCGTAACCCGACACATAATTCTCTAAGAATCAATAGACTATTGCGGGAAAATAAAATCCCCACTAACTCAGGTTGTTCAACTCTGTTGGCGGTTGGTGGACCTGTAGAACCATGTCGAAACATGGGATTAGAATAATTTTGAGTATATTATTTTCCTGCAACTGCCTAAGGAATGAGGATTTAATGGTTCGACATGGTTCGACAAGCTCACCAACCGAGCTCACCAACAAATTTCCAAAACTTTTGAGCCAAACCTGCCAGGTTTTTAAAACCTGGCAGGTTTTAATTTCGGGTTTTATTTAATCCTCATTCCTAACAACTGCCTTTTATGTGTAATCTGCCTAGAATTAATGTGGTAAAAAAATTGCTTATTATGTAAGTACGCAGAAATCTTTTAACATTTTGGACAAGTGAAAATACGATTTTTTTAAGAAATCGTATTTTTAGAAAAATTAAAATACTTTTGTTGATCGACATATTTTATAATCTTAGCAATTCCCCATTGAATAAAATACCGTTAATATTATTCAAATTATTGATAATTAAGTTATTAACACTATAACGCAAAAACGCTATAATTTCAGTTCACACCTAAAAAGATCATGCAACCTATCACACTTCAACAACTCAACGCATTAAGAAAACAAGCTGTTTTCATAAAAGCAGAAATGACATTAAAAAATAATGCTTTGACACTTTGGCCTTACATTTCTGATCATAATGTCTTAAATAAAGAAATTGGCTTTGCGGCTGTCGATTACACATTTGAACCGGAAGCTAAAGGCGGTAGCCTCAGTTATGGGCAAACACGTATTCTCGGTTTTTGGAAAATGAATTACTTGGAATTACCGGCGCAATGGCTACCGCCTAAATATTTTGGCGTCGAACGGATTTTTGAGAAGGGAGTATTTGAGTACCTGCGGTTTGAAAAATGGATAGAAGATTTAGAAACCGGCGGTTGTCTTATCACCGCCTATTTTTATTATGTACCGCGTTATACTTTTGTGCCAATCGAAAAAAGCATAAAGAAAATTCTTCATAAAATATCCCAAATCATTACTGAAGTGGATACGACTTTACCGACTCATTGTCAGCTACAAATTGAAGGCTTTTTTCAGAAAACACCGAGTATTGAACAAAAAATTACCCAACTTCGCCAAACATGGGCGCACTTAATGCCTGACAGCATTATTCCTGAAAAATTCGCTGAATTTATTTACACCGCGCCGGATAGATATGTTTATAAACTACGCCCTTTTGAAATAGCCGATTATTTTGAGTTACCTCGGCAAGACGTTTTAATCTTCTGCCTATTAGCTGCCAAACAAGGTTTTTTAGATTTAAGTTGGGATGTACTTTGTCCCAGTTGCCGAGGCCCAAATGAGCAAACACCTCAACTCTGGCAACTTCATTCCCAAATTCATTGTGATGCTTGTAATATTCAATATGGGGCTAATTTTGACCAAAATGTGGAAGTGACATTTAGCCCACCAAAAATTATTCGCCAGGTGGATACTAAGCTTTACTGCTTGGCTAATCCGGCGATGACTCCCCATATTTGGGCCCAAATCACGCTTGATCCTTATGAAACTCGTGATGTTAGCTTACAATTTCCGATAGGCTATTACCGTCTATCCAGTTTATCGCTATCCGAGCAAATCACGGTAACAGTCTCCAAAAATACAACCTCACAACCTCAAGACATTTATTTAGATGAGCGTTTTTCTGCCCTCAAAAATAGGGAATTTGCCGAACAGACGATTTTAAGATTACACAATCCCACTGAACGATGGATAAGCCTCAAAATTGAAAACTTAGATTATCATGAACGTATCGCAACTGCCGCTTTTGTGACTTCTTTACAAGATTTTCGAGATTTATTCAGTGCGTCTCAAGTATTACGTCCTAATATGCAAATGGGACTTTCTAATATTGTGATTTTATTCAGTGATTTGGTAGGATCAACCCAGCTTTATGAAAGCAAGGGAGATGGAGATGCGTTTGCGTTAGTACAAAAACATTTTGAGATCATGATACCCATTATTCGCCAACATCAAGGTGGCGTTGTTAAGACAATTGGTGATGCTGTAATGGCAGTCTTTACTGATAGCCAAGCCGCTTTAAAAGCAAGCTTAGATATTCTTCAAGCTTTTACCCAACACAATCAAACTGTCCCGGTTGACGAAAAAACTATCATTAAGTTAGGATTGCATCAAGGGCCATGTATTGTATTGAATTTAAATGATAAATTAGACTATTTTGGTAATACAGTCAACCTTGCTGCTCGTATTCAAGGCATGAGCCAAGGGAATGATGTGGTGATTTCAGAAACGTTCTTTCAAGAAATACAACCGCAACTTGCACTATATCCAAATCTACAAATTTCTTCTTATATTGCTGAATTGAAAGGTATCCAAAACAAGAATACGCTTTATCGGCTTTGTTTTCCAAATGCCAGCTTAAAATCTTAGGAATTCCAAAAAAATAATCCTCCCAAATACCAGTTCAATAAATCCTATTTCTTAAAGAAATAGGATTTCTGATGTTCTTAAGATTTTTTGAAAAGTTAAAATACTTTTGTTTACCGATATAATTAACTTATGTTACGCATTTTTCTTCTTGAGATATTTTTTAGAAGCACGATCTCTCCCTCCCCCTAACCCCCTCCCGCTGGGAGGGGGGACCGCCCAATGGAGATTTTCAATTCATGAGAAATGCAAAATTAATATATTATACAATAATTTATTATTTTTACGACGTGCAGGAAAATGCCAATGAGTGGTCCCCCCTCCCAGCGGGAGGGGGTTAGGGGGAGGGAGAGATCGTGCTTCTAAAAAATATTAGGGTTAAGGGGATTTTTCTGGTTGAAGCACTATGCGTAACATGAGTTAAAGAAATAGGATTTTGGGATTGCTTCTGAACTTAAACATCAATTCGTCAATGATGAACGAAACAACAAAAGCGCAATTTTTGGCAATGTGAAATAGATATTTTTGTGCTACGATTATGAAAAAACGGATAAAATGATTCAAGAATATTTTAAGCTTTGGGCTTTTTTATTGTACTTTTCCAGCATCTAAGATATAACGTCTATCACATTGTGCCGCCAATGCCGGATCATGAGTGACTAATACTAACGCGGTACCTCGTTCATTTTTCAATGAAAATAATAATTCAATCACACGATGCCCGGTCGCTTGATCTAAATTACCGGTGGGTTCGTCAGCAAATAAAATCATGGGTTGACCGGCAAAAGCACGGGCAATAGCGACTCGTTGTTGTTCGCCACCCGATAATTGTTGGGGTGTGTGGTGGAGGCGATGCGATAAATCGACTTGTTCTAAAATGGCTAAAGCTGCTGTTTTCGCTTGTGCATCGCCAGCTAATTCCATCGGTAACATCACATTTTCTAAGGCGGTTAATCCGGGCAATAAATGAAAGGATTGAAAAACAAAGCCAACTTTACCAGCTCGTAATTGGGCTCGTCCATCTTCATCTAATTCATTTAAATCCGTCTCAAATAATTGGATTTGTCCTTGGGTTGGATTATCCAAGCCCGCCAATAATCCTAGCAAAGTTGATTTTCCTGAACCTGAAGCACCTAAAATAGCGACAGCTTCACCGGCTTTTAATTCTAAATTAATGTCATCTAAAATAGTTAATGTCCCTTCGGGTGCATGAACTTGTTTCGTTAAATGATATGCTGCTACAACAAGTGAATTCATCATGTTTCAAAAATCGATCGTTATTATTTTATTAACAATGGGATATATTTGTTCCTGTTCCAATTCCTCTAATTCCTCACCAAATGGAGAAACTGAATTATCAAACCCCTCTTCACAATATCAAAAAAATGAGATATCCAAACCCTCACCAAAAATTGATTTATTAGCCCAACCAGTCATGGAAAAACAGCAGACCCTATTGATTGTTGGAGATAGCCTCAGTGCCGCTTATGGCATTGCACCCGACAAAGGTTGGGTGCGTTTATTAGAACAGCGTTTAGCAAAAAAAAGTTATGCCTATCAAGTTGTTAATACCAGCATCAGTGGTGATACAACGAGTGGTGGAGTTTATCGTTTATCAAATGCTGTTAAGCAACATAACCCCCAAATTGTGGTTTTAGAATTAGGTGCCAATGATGGGTTGCGTGCTTTAAGTTTAAAAAAAATGCGTCAAAATCTTGCCATGATGATAGAAAAATCTCAACACGCCGGGGCAAAAGTATTATTATTGGGTATGAGAATTCCACCAAATTATGGCAAAGCTTATACGGACAACTTTCATCAAATTTATCATGATTTAGCTGCGGAATATGATATTCCACTGGTGCCTTTTTTTCTGGATAAGGTAGCATTGAACCCAGCATTGATACAAGTCGATGGACTACATCCAAATGCAAAAGCACAAGGACAATTATTAGAGAATGTGTGGGAAGAATTAGAAAAGTTGTTGGAAAAATATAGCTTTTTCTAATAGACGAAAGCGGAAATTTCGATATGATCTGAGCTATGAACTAGGCGATTGTTGAGCTTGTCGAATCATGTATAATTTAATTCAGACATTTTTAGACATTAAAATACGTTTCTGAATGGACACTAAATAATATTAACGATATTTTAACTCATGTTACGCACAATGCTTCAAAAAACTTGATTCTTCGTGTTAAGAAAAATCCTCTTAACCCTAATATTTTTTATCCGCACGATATCTACGATCTCTCCCTCCCCCTTCGACAAGCTCAGGGACCACCTCCCGCTGGGAGGGAGGGGGGATCGCACTGTGCCATTTTGCTATCTTTAGCTAAAACGAGAGTTATTAAATAGTTTTAAAAACAATATTTTGACTGTATTTGATTTTATCTATACTGCACGCGGGCATAAACTGAACTTTTCTTTTGAGGAAGGTGGGCAAGAAAAGACTTTGCCCACCCTACCTAAAAGTTTAAGTTATGCCCGTGGGCAGTATATCTTGTTGTTATAGCTAACCAATAGGAAAATGGCACTGGACTGTCCCCCCTCCCAGCGGGAGGGGGTTAGGGGGAAGGAGAGAGCGTAGAAGATCGTGCAGATAAAAAATATTAGATTTAAGAGAATTTTCTAGTTGAAGCACGGTGCGTAACATCAATTATTCAATAGAAAAATGGCTATAAAAGTAACATAACGGAAAAATTCTATGCTTGAACTTACCGGTTATACAGTCACTGAACGATTTTACGAAGACGAAAACACAGTAGTCTATCGAGGTTATCGCACTAAAGATAGGCTACCGGTTGTGATAAAAACTTCAGCAGCTCCCTATCCACAACCAACACAGATCATCCGATTTCACCATGAATATGAAATCACTCACGGTTTGGATTTAAAACACACCATCAAATCCTACGCATTACAAAAATATCAAAGCACTTGGGCTTTGATTTTAGAAGATATTCAAGGGGAATCCCTGAAATATATCTTGGCAACTCAACCGATTTTTCCGTTTAATCAAGAGGGATTAGAAGGTTTATTGACCTTTTTACGCTTTGCCATACCGCTTGCTGACAGCTTAGGCGAATTACACGTCCATCACATTATCCATAAAGATATTAAACCCGCCAATATTATTGTAAATTTAGAAACGGGATTGGTTAAAATCACTGATTTAAGTATTTCTTCTCGTCTTTCTCAGGAAAATCAAACCCTGATCAATCCTAATTTACTTGAAGGGACATTAGCTTACATCTCACCAGAACAAACCGGACGAATGAATAGAACGGTTGATTATCGCACCGATTTTTATTCACTCGGTATCGTTTTTTATGAAATGTTAGTGGGGCATCTGCCGTTTGAAAACCTTGAAGCGATGGAATTAGTCCATTGTCATCTCGCTAAAAGCCCACCTTCACCCCATTCACTCAATGCCAATATACCAGTCACGCTTTCCCATATTGTCATGAAATTGTTGGCAAAAACGGCTGAAGCGCGTTATCAAAGTGGCTACGGTTTGAAAGCCGATTTACAAGCCTGTTTACAACAACTACAAACTCAAACACCTTGTACCGATTTTACCCTTGGAAAACAAGATATTTCTGGGCAATTTCACATTCCACAGAAATTATATGGACGTGAGGCCCAAATTGAAACCCTACTACAAGCATTTGAACGTATCACGAAGGGAACCGGAGAAAGGGGGCAGGATGAAGAGGGCAGGAGAAAGGAGCAAGGAAATACAGAGTTAATGCTGGTTGCTGGTTATTCTGGTATTGGTAAAACGGCTTTAGTGCGTGAAGTTCACAAACCGATGACTGAAAAAAAGGGATATTTTATTAGCGGCAAATTTGACCAATATCAGCGCAATATTCCCTACTCAGCTATGGTTAATGCGTTTTCCAATTTAGTGAGTCAATTATTAACGGAAACACAAGCACAACTGAATCAATGGCAAAAACAATTATTAGCCGCACTTGGGCATAATGGACAAGTGATTTGCGATGTTATCCCGGAAATTGCACTCATTATTGGTAAACAACCCGCTATACCTATGTTACCCCCGCTTGAAGCTCAGAATCGCTTTAATCTCGTTTTTCAACAATTTATTCAAGTATTTAGTCAACCAGAACATCCACTCGTCTTGTTTTTAGATGATTTACAATGGGCCGATAGTGCTTCCTTAAAATTAATGCAATTGCTGATGATCGGCGGAGAAAATAACGCTTTATTTTTAATGGGAGCCTATCGAGATAATGAAGTGGATGCAACGCATCCGCTCATGTTAACTCTCGAAGAGATTAAGAAATCATCAACGACAGTCAGTGAAATAATCCTTACGCCTTTGGCATTATTCGATGTTAATCAACTGATTGCTGACACACTGCATTGTTCTCTTGAAACGGTAACACCGCTGGCAGAATTAGTATTAGCCAAAACCGGTGGCAATCCGTTTTTTATGAACGTATTTTTGGAAACCCTTTATGCCGAAAAGCTGATAACTTATGTTTATCCCAAAACCACCCCTGACTCCCTTCCTTTAAAAGATGGGGGAGGATGGCATTGGGACTTAGCCCAAATCCAAGCCAAAGGTATTACCGACAATGTGGTTGAATTGATGGCTAACAAAATTCAAAAATTGAATCCATCAACGCAACATCTCTTAAAACTGGCTGCTTGCATTGGTAATCAATTTGAACTTAGCACATTATCCATCGTTTCAGAACAAACGCTTCAACCAGTCATTGAACAACTGCATCAAGCGGTACTTGAAAATCTTCTGTTACCGTTAGGTGATGCTTATAAAGCACTGGAATTTATTAAATTAGAAGCCGGTGGCATTGGCACGATTGACTATAAATTTTCTCATGATCGTATTCAACAAGCTGCCTATTCCCTCATTCCAGCCAGTCAAAAACAATCGGTCCATCAACAAGTAGGGCAATTGCTGCTAAAAAATACGCCCGATGAACAACTAGAAGAAAAAATCTTTGATATTGTTAATCAACTCAATTTCGCAACAGAACTTCTCACACAGCAATCACAACGAGAAGAATTAGCACAACTTAATTTCATGGCGGGTAATAAAGCTAAAGCGGCGGCAGCATACCAACCCGCTTTACGCTATCTCAATATCGGCAGAGAATTATTGACGGAAGACAGTTGGCAGCAACATTATGAATTGATGTTGGCCCTTCATGTCGAAGGTGCAGAAACAGCTTATTTAAACGGCGATTTTGAGTTGATGGAGAATTTGGCAGAAACGGTACTCAAACAGGCTCAAAATTTACTGGATAAAGTCGGTGTTTATCAAGTCAAAATTGCCGCTTATCAAGCCCAAAATCAATTATTAAATGCGCTTAACACCGGACTTGAAGTTCTTAAACTCTTAGATATTTCATTTCCAGAAGCCCCCAATCAAGCCGATTTTATGTCGGCCCTCCAAGAGACACAAGCGATTGTCACTGACCGGTCCATTGAAGCATTAATTGATTTGCCCTATATGACCGATCAACAGCGATTAGCAGCAGTGCAAATCTTATCCAGTATTTTTTCAGCCTCTTATCAAGCCGGTCCGGCTTTTATGCCCTTACTGGTTTTTAAACAAGTGACATTATCGGTTCAATACGGTAATGCGCCAGAATCGGCTTTTGCGTATGCCAATTATGGTTTAATTCTGTGTGCTCTCGTATCCGATATTGAAAACGGTTATCAATTTGGGCAACTCGCCTTAAAATTATTAGACAAGTTTGATGCAAAAGAACTGAAAGCCAGAACTTTTGTGATTATCAATAACCTCGTGCGGCATTGGAAGGAACATGTCAAAGAATCTTTGCCACCGCTGCTAGAAGGTTATCAAGCCGGCTTGGACACTGGCGATTTAGAATGGGCCGCTTGGTGTATTGTCGTTCACCACTACCACGCTTATTTGATTGGTAGAGAATTGCCCATGCTTGACCGAGACATGGCGCGATATAATGAAACCATCGCCAAATTAAAGCAAGAAACGCCCCTGCATTGGCAACAAATGTATCGGCAAGCCGTATTAAATTTATTGGGAGAAGCAGCCGATTCTCCTACCGAATTAATCGGTGAATCGTATAACGAAGCAGAAATGTTGCCGCAGCATCTCAAAGCCAATGATAGAACCATGCTGAGTCATTTCTATCTCAACAAAATCATGCTCTGTTATTTCTTTGGAGAATATGCCACCGCGGTCGAATATGCGAATACGGCTGAAAATTATTTGGACGGTGCCGTAGGCTTGTTGGTAACTCCCTATTTTTATTGTTACGATTCGCTCGCTAGGTTAGCTGTTTATTGTGATAAGCCAAATGCTGACATTATTGAGAAAGTGTCTCAAAATCAAGAGAAAATGAAAAATTGGGCCCACCACGCTCCAGAAAATTTTCAACACAAATATGATTTAGTCGAAGCTGAAAAAGCTTGCACCTTGGGAGACATCGTTTCCGCGATGGAATTTTACGATAGGGCCATTCACGGGGCCAGAAAACAGGAATACATTCAAGAAGAAGCTTTAGCTTATGAACGGGCGGCTGAATTTTACTTAGCTTTGGGAAGGCAAGAAATTGCCCAAACTTACATGACCCGGGCCCTTCATGGCTACACACTTTGGGGGGCTAAAGGCAAAATATCGCAGTTAGTTAAAAAATATCCCCAATTATTAGTGACCCAATTGGCTTCAACGACAAATTTGACGAATGCCGGTATGACGATGACCGGTGCTACCATGTTAGGTAGTATGGGGAATAGCTTTGATTTAAGCACCGTCATGAAAGCTTCACAAGCCATTGCTGGTGAAATCAAATTAGAAAAATTACTGGCAAAATTGATCACGATGGTGATTGAAAATGCGGGTGCTGAAAAAGGTTTTTTGATTTTATCAAACCAACGAGAATTAACCATTGAAGCGGCTTCTGAAATCGAAACAGAACCGACGGTACTCCAATCTATTCCGTTATCAGAAAATCAACATCAACTATCCGTTGCCATAGTCAATTATGTCATGAGAACACATGACAATGTGGTTTTAAATGATGCCAGCCATGAAGGTATTTTTACGGAAGATAACTATGTCGTTAACAATCAAACCAAGTCGATTCTCTGTGCGCCAATCATTCAGCAAGGTCAATTGATAGGGATTATTTACTTAGAAAATAATCTAACCACAGAAGCTTTTACTTCAGATAGATTGGAAGTTATCAAAATACTATCAGCCCAAGCTGCCGTTTCTCTTGAAAATGCCCTGTTGTATCAGACTCTGGAGCAAAAAGTTGATGAACGCACAACACAATTGGCAGAAGCGAATGACAAAATTACTCGCCTCAACGAACGTCTTCAAGCCGAAAATTTGCGGATGACCGCAGAGTTAGATGTCGCCGAAAAACTGCAAAAAATGGTCTTGCCTACCGATTCTGAATTGAAAGAGATTGAAGGACTTGATATTGCGGCTTTTATGGCCCCTGCGGATGAAGTGGGTGGTGATTATTATGATGTGCTTGAACATAATGGACACGTTAAAATTGGTATTGGTGATGTCACCGGGCATGGTTTACAAAGTGGCGTATTGATGTTGATGGTACAAATGGCGGTGCGTACTTTATTGATCAACGAAGTTAATGATCCAAAGCAGTTTTTTGAGGTTCTCAATCGGGCCATTTATGACAATGTAGAACGGATGAAGATTGATAAAAATCTGACTTTGGCTTTATTGGATTATCAAGCCGGAAAATTACTTTTGTCCGGGCAACATGAAGAAGTGCTAGTAGTTCGCAAGAATGGTCGCGTTGAACGAATTGATACTTTATATTTAGGTTTTCCGGTTGGCATTGAACCCTCTATTAGAGAGTTTGTGGACCAGAGGGAGATCGCATTACAACCTGGTGATGGCGTGGTACTGTACACGGATGGCATTACTGAAGCACGTAATGTAGACAAGATAGAATATGGCATAGAACGATTGTGTCAAATAGTTAGTCGCCATTGGCATGGTCCAGCCTTAAAAATACAACAAGCTATTATTGCCGATGTACGACAATATATCGGGACCAAGCCTATTGATGATGATATTACTGTATTAGTTTTGAAACAAGAATAAATCATCGGGCAATTTTCCATAGATTTTAAGGTCAACATTTCTCGTTGCCAATCTCTGGTTGGGAATGAATACTGTGACGTTCTGCGTTACTCCTAGGCTGTGCAGTATGAGCTTTTTTTAACCAGGATTTGTCATGCTATTTTTAGGTTCACGATCTCTCCCTCCCCCTAACCCCCTCCCGCTGGGAGGGGGGACCGC
>Ga0233403_10000022_pt1 | contig 59260 bp, 33 predicted proteins | sample Na_oxic_1_MG_FD_179866 | JGI IMG/M metagenome (GOLD analysis project Ga0233403, IMG submission 179866) | Seawater microbial communities from Saanich Inlet, British Columbia, Canada - Na_oxic_1_MG | ecosystem: Environmental > Aquatic > Marine > Inlet | place: Canada: British Columbia | collected...
TGACTAAGGCGCAGAGGATCTCCCACCAAATAACGAGGAACCTCATTATTAATTGCAAACAGAAATTCCAAACCCTTTTCTTCAATTCGCAATCCAAGTAGATTGGATAAATTGTTCAACACATCATCCAGAGAAAAATTCACCGATTCTACCCTCAACATCCCGGCCTCAATCTTGGAAAAATCCAAAATATCATTGATAATGCCAAGTAAGGCTTGCGATGAAGATTTTATATGAAGCAGATAATCCTCTTGCTTGGGAGTTAGTTTTGTTTTAAGGGCCAATTGGCTTAAACCAATAATGGCATTCATAGGGGTACGGATTTCATGGCTCATATTAGCTAAAAAACTGCTTTTAGCTTCATTAGCAAGTTTAGCTTGCCGTTTATCACTGGTAGATTTTTGCAAATTATCTGTCATCTGGTTAAAGGAGGTACTCAATTTTCCAATTTCATCCTCCGATGTTACTGTTATTCTTTGGGATAATTTTCCAGCGGCTATTTTTTGCGTGATGTTGGTTAGTTTTTGAATGGGTATCAAGATACGATTTCTTGACCATTGAATGAAAGAATAGAAAATCCACACTACAAACAACAATAAAAACGCACTGATTGTCCCATTTTTTTTGGTAGCATATTTCATTTCTAACATGATAGTGTTGGCTTGGGTACCGGCAACATCTGAGATTGCCAATCCGGTATTGATAGCTTTTGTGGCAGCTTCGAGCCAAGTTGCAGCATCTATTGGGTATTCCACGCTCTTAATGATTTTGATAATAACCCAGAAATTACCAGTTTCAGTACCATCTACTTGGATAAAAAATGGTTTATAAACAATACGTTCACCTGAATTTAAGCGTGCAAACCCGGCTTTACCAGAAAGGATTTGGTCCGCAATTTGCGGATAATCTCGTTTTATATTATGGTGTAATCTTTGGAGCTGTTCCATCATTCCCCACTCTTTTTCGATATTGAAATGATGAAGGTAAAAGCCATTTTGATTAACCAATATATAGTCTTCCAATTCTTCCAATTTTGTGATTTTTTTATGCCGAAATGATGGCGTGTTTGTTAACAAATTAAAGATAACTATTCCAGCTCGTTCGTTATCATCAGTGAAAACCGGGGTTGCAAAGCGTAGCACTGGCTCAAATGGGTATTCAATTTGTCTATATTCTATGTTGAGGTCAAGAGATGAAAAATATATTTTTCCCGCTGGTAGATTTATCGTGTTTTGAAAATAATATCGGTTGCTTTTATTCTGTAGTTGTCCGCCACGAATAATTTTGCTAACGTCATCATCAAAATTTATTCGCACCTGTTCTTGGCCGGTATTATCTAAATACCGAATTTGCGTGTAAACTTTTTTGATTTGCGAAAATTTATCGAATAGGCTTTCCACCATGTTGAGTTGTTCAGCCAAACCTTCTGGTTTATTTTCTATAACGGTTTTAGCCAAAGCTTTTACATCATGGTGATTAGCAACATTTAATAAATCAGTAGAAATGCCCGATAAATAATTTTGAAAAACCATTTTTCTACTAGCGATTTGCATAGAAGCCGCTTTGATAGCTTTATCCTGTTTGCGGCTCGTGGTCAAAACTTTTTCTCTTACTTGTTGAAATTGTTGCAGAAATTCTTTTTCAAAAGTGGCAATGGCTTGTTCCATCTCAACAGAAGTAGATGTTTGCCCTTTTAACAACAACACTTGTTCAATAGATTGCTCCACTATGGAACGATAACGCTTTATAGTATTTAGGGTTTCACTGGAAAAAGGTTTGCCGCTGGCAATGGTATTACCCACTAGAGCCCGTTCCCGTCCCGCAAATTCACACAAATTGGCGACATTAGCGCGAATAACGCTATTTAAGTAGGGTATTTGCTCTTGTGGATATTGGGGAATAAAAGTAAAATCACGCAAATTAAATTCATGATTAATGTTAGCAGTAGCAATGTCGAACCATTCGTTAAGGATAACATTCCCAGTTGCGACTTTGGTACGAATTACTTTGAGCGCATCATATTTTTCAAGCCAGTCATTAAATTTTTTCTCAAAATTATTATTCCCGCTTATAGCAATCAATTTTTCGGCATACTTTTTAGCTTGTAGTACTTCGTTATCTCCTTTTTCTCCCAATTCCAAAAATTTTGGAAATAGCGGTGGCTCGTCACCGGAGCTGCCACCAATAATTGTGGAACCAAATCCACGTTCAATGGCTTGCCATCCGGCAGCGGCATTCAAGTGGCCGGCAATCTTGTTTTTGATACCATACTCTTCGGCAAGTTTTTCTTCTTCATACGCATCTTTTATAACCATGCTTACCAGTGTTAATAATACGCATAATAAAATACCGAAAACAACAAACATTTGAGATTTTAGGGTTTTCATTTTTTTTTTAGAACCTGAGTACAAGTACAACGAATTATAGTACAGCGAATTAAGAAATGAACTAATTTGGATAGTACAGCGAATTAAGAAATGAACTAATTTGGATAGTACAGCGAATTTAGAAATAAACTAATTTGATTAGTACAGCGAATTTAGAAATAAACTAATTTGATTAGTACAGAAAGGTTTTGAAATTAGTTTATTTCCTAATTCGTTGTACTAAACCAAAATTTTTGAAATTAGTTTATTTCCTAATTCATTGTACTAAACCAAAGACTTTGAAATTAGTTTATTTCCTAATTCGTTGTACTAAACTAAAGATTTTTAAATTCTAAAGCATTAGCTATCGCATTCAGATGAACTTGTGCCCCATTGAAATCAAATCTATCCATACAAGTTTCCATTTGGTTTAACTCATCAGTAAATTTACTCCCTTTAATTTCTGCTTTGAGAGACTGTAAAGTTATTTCTGCTCTCGTGTTCCCCATTTTGAGAAGCTTTGCCAATTCTACCAACAAGGGGGTAATTGCCGATACGTCTAAAGGAGTTTTTGGGCTTGTTTCCTTAATTTCATAAGGTTCTGGCTCTTCAATTAGCGTACTAATAAACTCTAACAATTGTACTAGGGCGAGTTCCACATTTTCCAAAAGATTAGTAGTATTCTCCAGCTTGTCTGGCTTTAAAGCCTTTTCTAAATCTTGGACGGCACTTTGTAATTGCAAAGCTGAGAGATTAGCGGCGACACCCTTCAGTGAGTGTGCCAATAATTTAGCCGTTGCTAAATCTTGTTTATTCAACACATCACGCAAGTCGCTGGCGGCATTTTTATAATCTCGGTGAAAATCTTTTAGCAAGCTATGGAGCAATTCTTGATCACCCAGTCGCTTTAGAGCCAATTCGACATCAAGACAAGGTAGTTCATTGGGCAATATTATTTTTTGGTTTTTTTCAGGCTCTAATTTTTCAACAATTTCTTCTTTTAACGGGGGTATTGAGCCAGAACTAAGTACGGTTTCTTCGGGTTTAATCCATTTTTTCAGTGTGGAGAATAATTGTTCCACATCAATCGGTTTAGTGACATAATCACTCATGCCAGCGGCTAGACATTTATCCCGATCACCACTCATCGCATGAGCCGTCATGGCGATAATTGGCAGTTCTTCAAATTGTGGCTGTTGGCGGATTAACCGGGTAGCTTCAAAACCATCCATTTCTGGCATTTGGATATCCATGAGTACGGCATCAAAATTGCGTTCGGCAACCATTGCCATCGCTTCTTTACCATTATTGACAATTTCTACGATTAGTCCTTCATTTGTTATTATTTCTCGTGCAATTTGTTGGTTAATAATATTATCTTCCGCCAACAAAACTCGCGCCCCGTGGAGAGAATTTATGTCAGCCACTATGGATGCTTGTTTTTGTAATGAGCGTGAAGTTTTCACAATTTGTTTTCCAAACACACTCATAACAGTATCAAACAAAGTGGACTGAGTTATTGGTTTAACCAAATAAGCATCAAAGGTGTTTTTAGCCTCTTTTTTAAATGTGTCTTCCCTAGAAAAAGCTGTCATCATAATAATTGTCGGCTTCTGAGGCAAACGAGAATCTTCCTTAATGCGCTTCGCCGTTTCTATTCCATCCATCCCCGGCATTTTCCAATCCAATAATACCAAATCATACGGTTGGCTTTTGGCTACCGCCTCTAATTCTGCTAGTGCGGCTTTACCAGAAGAAACTGACGAAGTTTCAAAGCCAAAGCTTCCTAACTCGTCTTGCATAATTTCCAGTGATGTCTGGTTGTCATCCACAACGAGTATCTTAATACCGGATAATTCGTTTGGCATTTGTAAATTGGTTTTGGGAATATCCGTTTGATGATCAAAGACAACCGTAAAATTAAAGCTACTTCCCTTGCCCAGTTGCGATTCGATCCAAATCTTGCCCCCCATCAGTTTGGTCAAACGTTTACAAATAGTTAATCCCAATCCAGTGCCACCAAATTTACGAGTCGTACTGGTGTCGGCTTGGGTAAAGGCACTAAATAGATTAGGTATAACTTCTGCGGCAATGCCAATACCGGTATCCTGCACCGAAAACTGGAGGGTAACTTGCCTTGCTTCTGAATTAACCGCCTCTACTTTTATGACAATCTCACCTTGTTCGGTAAATTTCAGCGCATTATTAGTAAGGTTAATAAGTATTTGACCAAGGCGGAGCGGATCACCTACTAAATAACGCGGAACTTTTTTATCAATTGCTAACAAAAACTCCAAACCTCTTTCTTCAACTCGTAATCCAAATAAACTGGACAAGTTATCCAACACATCATCCAAATGAAAATCCACGGCTTCAATTTCCAACATCCCGGCTTCAATTTTAGAAAAATCTAAAATGTCGTTGATAATGCCAAGCAAAGCTTGAGCGGAATTATCTATTTTGGTTAAATAGTCTTGTTGTTTGTCAGTCAATTCGGTTTTTAAAGCTAACCATGTAAGTCCGGTAATCGCGTTCATAGGCGTGCGAATTTCATGGCTCATATTTGCCAGAAAATCGCTTTTGGCTTTATTCGCAGATTCAGCCGCTTTTTTAGCTTCTTCGAGTTGCGCCTCTCTTTCTTTGAGTGCTTGAGTTCTTGCTGCGACTTTAGCTTCCAAAGTCCGGTTATATTTTTCTAATTGCGTATTCAAGAAAACCGCAATTTGTTTATCTACTTTAGCAATGTGGTTAACAAACCAATCCATCACTAGCGTTTGCACTTTGAATACCAGATATAATCCCTTATCTGCTTTTTCATGGAGTTCTACTTTTAAGCCATTAAATGCTTCAACAAAATTCAGGTGCAAGACTTTATGTGCCGGATAACCGGGATAATTATATTCTTGCATTAACGCTTCTTCATCGTTGAAATGTCTAACCAAATAGTCTTCCAAAAAAGCGGTAGTTTTCTTAATATGTTCTTGTCCTTTGCCAGCACGAATGGCTTCAATAAGGGCATTGATATTATCGATCAAATCATGATGTTGTTGATCTATCAAAGGAATTCCTATAGCGAGACTATTTGACCATGTTATGGTGCGGGTAATATCACTTAACCCGTCATGTTGCCCACTACTAGCATATTTATAACAACGTTGTAAATAAACTTGAGCGGCTTTATCATTCGGCACTTGTTTTACAATTTCTTCAAATAAATCAGAGGCTTTATCTATTTGTTGAAATTGATAATAAGAAACTGCTTCCCCAAATGTATTTAGATTAGCCAATTTCAGTGCATAGACATCTGGCGCATCCATACTAAACACATCATAAACTGATAAAGTTTTTACCATGCCTTTGGGTTTAACGCGATCAATGAAACGAACTCCATATTGTGACGGAGTTTTTAAGGTACTATAAGTGCGTTCACTTATTAATAGTGTCGTACCGTAATTTTTATTCATGCTTTCCATAAAAAAAGCTGAACTAACCGCATCGCCAATCACAACACTCCCTAAACGTTGACTGCCACCAATGGTACCAAGCAATAATTTACCCGTATCAATTCCCAAATTGACTCTAACTTTGAGAAGATTATTTTGTTGGCGTTCTTCATTATATTTGCGGAGTTGCGTTAACATCGCTAAAGCGGCATTAATAGCCTCCTCGCAATCAGTTGGAAATAATGCCGTAAATTTATCGCCAATGTAATTAGTGACAAAACCGTTATGAGTTCTGATAATCGGCTCAACTTGTTTAAGATAGGTGTTGATGAAATTAATCGTTTCCCTAGCAGTTATCGCCTCCGATAACCCGGTAAAGCCAACGATATTAGCGACTAAAATGGTCATTTCTTGTTCAGTTTGATCGCCCGGTTCAACCTCAATAATATCTTGTTTCCCCAATAATTGGAGAAAATGGGTGGGAACGAAACGCGCAAAAGCCACATTTTGTTTCCGACAATATTGCTCGGTTTGGGTTTGCTTTATTTTGGCATTAAGCCACTTAAATAAACTGATACCCAAAATGATGAATAGGGGTAAACCAATCCCTAAAAGTGTAGTTAATAGCTGTATCGAATTTTTCCACAAATCATTTGTTGGCACATAATAAACAATTTTCCAAAAATCAACCTCAGACATTACCGATTTTTTAGCTGGATAAACGGAGGTAAACACAAACAAGCCATTGGCACTTTTTAACTGATTAGATTTAGTGCCGGCAATTTGGAGCCATTCTTCTGAAAAAACATTTGGCATTTTTTCATCTTGACGTGCCGCAAGCATGAATCCCCATTCTCGTTGTGGTTCCCAGTGCTTCAGCCAGTAACCGTCTGAATTAACTAACATTGTTTTGCCAACGGTGTTATTTGACAGAGCCTCAATTTTCTGAAGCAAATTAGCACCAAAGTAATTTAAAACTATAATTCCCAATTTATTATTTTGATTATCGAAAACGGGAGTAGCAAAACGAATCATGGGTTTTAGTGGTTGTTCTATCGATCCACGTTCCATATTAAGATCAAAAGGCGACACAAATATTTCCCGGTGTTGTAGTTTGAACGCATCGTTAAAATAATAACGTTTTCCTTTGAACTGGAGTTTATCTTTTGGGACGATGACCGAATGAGCGTCATTATAGTCAACCCGTATAATTTCCATACCAGTGGCATCTAACAAACGCACTTGATCGTATTTGCCCTTTATAGTTGAAAATGCCAAAAAATCTTGTGCTAAATACTTAGCATGTTCGTTTGAACTATCTACAAAAAAGCGTCGCACTTCATGATGATCTGCTAAAAATTGCACATCTGAATACACATTTTTTAAGTCATTGGTAATTGTCTCTCGAATCAAATTAACATGATGTTGTCCCGTTAATTTGATAGTGTTTTTGTCATTTTCATAATTAACAAATAACAATAAACTGGTCACCAGAAAAAAAATACATAGTAAGATTAAGGCTATTGTCAAACCTCTTACCATTTGATTTTGTTCAAATAATTGTTTAAATGTCATGTTAGTTAATTTTTCTTATTTGAGTTCGTGCTGAAAAGCGGAATATCCAGCCTACCCTGAATATTTCTTGGAATCCAAACCTTCAGATTTGGAAGATATCTTGGAATCCAAACCCTCAGATTTGGAAAATTTCTTGGAATCCAAACCTTCAGATTTGGAAAATTTGTTGGAATCCAAACCTTCAGATTTGGAAATTTTCTTGGAATCCAAACCTTCAGATTTGGAAATTTTCTTGGAATCCAAACCTTCAGATTTGGAAGATTTGTTGGAATCCAAACCTTCAGATTTGGAAAATTTCTTGGAATCCAAACCTTCAGATTTGGAAAATTTCTTGGAATCCAAACCTTCAGATTTGTATTATACACTTTAGAATCAAACACTTCCAAATCTAAAGGTTTGGACTCCAACACTTCCAAATATGAAGGTTTGGACTCCAACACTTCCAAATCTAAAGGTTTGGACTCCAACGCGAGACGATATGATTTCCAAATCTAAAGGTTTGGACTCCAACGCGAGACGATATGGCATTGACACTGGCGCGTACCAGAAAAATCCCTTATAAAATACAATCCTTGTAGTTATTGTTAGGTTTATAATAACAAACTGAAATTGTCAAAAAAATTACCACAAATATTGTGACTATTGAAACCGATCGTTTGATAAGCCCTTCAGTGAATACTGAAGATCGCGTTATTGATAAGGCCATTCGCCCACGCCGTTTAGCCGATTATATTGGCCAAGAGTGCGTTCGTGAACAACTGAATATTTTTATTCCGGCAGCGAAATCGCGGAAAGAAGCCTTAGATCATGTATTGATTTTTGGGCCGGCTGGTACCGGCAAAACTACTTTATCACATATCATTGCCAACGAAATGGAAGTTAATATCCGCCAAACTTCGGGGCCAATTTTAGAACGCCCCGGTGATTTAGCCGCTCTGTTGACTAACTTGGAGGCACGGGATGTTTTGTTTATTGATGAAATTCATCGCTTAAGCCCGGTTGTTGAAGAAATTTTGTATCCGGCAATGGAGGATTGTCAATTAGATATTATGATTGGTGAAGGCCCGGCTGCCCGTTCCATCAAGCTGGATTTGCCACCATTTACGTTAGTAGGGGCTACCACTCGTGCTGGTTTATTGACATCGCCGTTACGGGATCGTTTTGGTATCACGCAACGGTTAGAATTCTATAATGCTCAAGAGTTAGCAACTATAATTACTCGCTCTGCTGGTATTTTAAATGTACCAATTGATGCTCAAGGCTCAATCGAATTGGCGCGTCGCTCGCGTGGTACGCCACGAATTGCCAATCGTTTACTACGGCGGGTACGTGATTATGCCCAAATCCGTGCCGATGGCCAAATTACTTTAGAAATCGCTCAAAAAGCTTTGGATTTGCTTAACATAGATATTTATGGTTTGGACATTATGGACCGAAAGTTACTACTGGCGATCATGGAAAAATTTGAGGGAGGGCCAGTTGGTGTGGAAAGTTTGGCGGCGGTTATTGGTGACGAACGTGGCACGATAGAAGATGTGATAGAACCATTTTTATTACAACAAGGTTTTATAATGCGTACCCCAAGAGGACGTGTAGCAACACGTTTGGCATGGCAACATTTCGGTTTAACCCCAAAAAAATCAATGGAGTTATTTGTGAATGGTGAATTGTGAATGGTGAATTATGAATGGTGAATGGTGAATGTTTGCTGGACGGGGTTTGCAACCCCGTCCGAAACGTTTCATGGTGTTTTTTCTGGTTCCCACGCGCCGGCGTCACTACCATTAAGTTAAGCTTTGGAATCCAAACCTTTAGATTTGGAAGTGTTTTATATTTAAGCGAAATAATCCAAAGTCTTACGGTTTGGACTCCAATAAATATTCCTTAGTTAAGCTTTGGAATCCAAACCTTTAGATTTGGAAGTGTTTGATATTTAAGCGAAATAATCCAAATTCTTTCGGTTTGGACTCCAATAAATATTCCTTAACTTAATGGCATTGACGCGCCGGCGTCATTACCATTAAGTTAAGCATTGGAGTCCAAACCTTTAGATTTGGAAGTGTTTCTGGCTCCGTTCCATTCTTCCTAACTACAAAAATATCTAACCGGTTGATTTATTCACCATTCACCATTCATAATTCACCATTCACAATTGATTTAGTTTGTGCTACTGCATTGCCAACATAAGTAGCCGGATTTAAATCAAGTAAGCGTTTTTTCTCAGGCGCTGGAATTGGTAAGTCCGCAATAAATTTCTGCAAACGCGCTTTGTCAATGCCATGCCCTCGCGTCAAATCTTTCAATTTTTCATAAGCTTGTGGTACACCGTAACGGCGCATCACCGTTTGGATTGGCTCTGCCAGCACTTCCCACGTTTGATTCAAATCTGCCGCAATCACCGGACGATTAACTTCAAGTTTACTGATGCCGGTAAGACAAGAGTCGTAAGCAATCAGGCTGTGTGCCATACCGGTACCGAGATTGCGTAACACGGTGGAGTCGGTTAAGTCTCGTTGCCAACGAGAAATTGGTAGTTTGGTAGCCAAATGGTTAAATAAGGCATTTGCAATTCCCAAATTGCCCTCAGCATTTTCAAAATCAATTGGGTTGACTTTGTGTGGCATAGTGGAAGAGCCAACTTCTCCAGCAATGGTTTTCTGCTTGAAATAGCCTAGCGAGATATACCCCCATATATCACGGCAAAAATCAATTAATATGTTGTTAAAACGGGTTAAGGCATTGAATAATTCAGCCATATAATCATGTGGCTCAATTTGAGTGGTATATGGATTCCATTCTAAACCAAGTTGAGTGACAAATTTTTGGCTTATATCTTCCCAATCAAGGTTGGGATAAGCAGCTAAATGGGCGTTATAATTGCCAACTGCCCCATTAAATTTGCCCATAAGTGGCACTTGGACGACTTGCTTATATTGACGCTGCAAGCGATAAACAATATTGGCAATTTCTTTGCCCACCGTTGTCGGAGACGCGGGCTGTCCATGAGTGCGCGATAGCATGGGAATGTCAACATGCTGTTCTGTTAACGCCGTAAGGGCATTTATCAGTTCCGTCATTTTTTTACTTATGACTTTGCTACGCGCATCACGTAACATCAACGAATAGGCTAAATTATTGATGTCTTCCGAGGTACAGGCAAAGTGGATAAATTCACTTATTGCCACTAATTCTTTTGAAACCGCGATTTTTTCCCGGATAAAGTATTCCACAGCTTTAACATCATGATTAGTAGTGCGTTCAATGTTTTTGACATGTTGGGCGGCTTCAACAGATAAGTTTTCAACCAGATTATCTAATAACATCTGAGCGGTAGAGCTTAACGTTGGGACTTCAACAATATCGGGGTGAGCTGCCAAAAATTGCAGCCAGCGAATTTCTACGAGTATTCGATAACGAATTAGGCCAAATTCGCTAAAAATTGGCTGTAATGCTACAGTTTTTCTAGCATAGCGGCCATCAATGGGAGAAATAGCAGTAAGGGGCGAGAGTTTCATTTAATTGTTTCGAGTTAATATGGTGGGAATGCGAAATGTGGTTTTTTCGATTTCGCCCGGCATAGTTTTGATTGTGCTGACATTAAAACTACGCAGACGTTGCAATACACCTTCTACCAAAACTTCTGGGGTAGAAGCACCGGCTGTGATACCAACAATGGGATTATTAACAAACCACTTGGCTTGTAAATCATCAGCTTTTTCAATCAAATAGGCTTCTTGTACCCCAACGTATGTACCGACTTCCCGCAACCGGTTGGAATTAGAACTATTGTGGGCACCAACGACCAACAAAATATCAATATCGGTGGCCAGTTGGCGTACTGCATTTTGACGGTTTTGGGTAGCGTAACAAATATCACTTAATGTCGGACCTGCAATTGTAGGGAAACGAGCGGTAAGAGCCTCAATGACTTCACGGGTATCGTCAACGCTCAAAGTGGTTTGGGTGACATAAGCGACACGCTGAGGATTTTTCACTTGTAATGCCATCACTTCCTGACGGGTGGATAACACATGTATTAATCCATTCACACAACCACGGGTTCCTTCCACCTCCGGATGTCCCACATGACCTATAATAATTAATTCAAAACCTTGTTGGGCATAACGTTGTGCTTGTAAGTGTACTTTCGTGACAAGAGGACAAGTGGCATCAATTACTTGGAGTTGACGCTGCTCGGCATTTTCAACTACTGTAGTTGCCACACCGTGAGCACTAAAAATACAGACTGCCCCGGATGGTACTTCGTCAAGGGTTTCTACAAATACAGCGCCTCGTTTTTTTAAGTTATCCACCACATAACGATTGTGAACAATTTCATGTAATACATAAATGGGGTGTTCGTAAAGAGCAAGGGCACGTTCAACAATCTCAATTGCCCGTACTACCCCGGCACAGAAACCACGCGGTTGAGCCAATATTACTTCCATATTAGTTGTTAATTATGAGGTGTAAATTGTAAACTTAGGGCAACCACAAGGGATTGCCCCTACATATAAATTGGTTTAAAACGTTTCGTTTGGTGTTGCAAACACCGTCCAGCAAAAAACTACGAAGGGCAACCACAAGGGATTGCCCCTACGAATCGTCATGTTATGTAGGGGCATACCAATTTGGTTGCCCCATAACTCAATATGAGTGTTGATAATTTGTTTTAGCCCGAATTTTCCGCTAGAATGCCCCTTCGAGATTGGATACCATCTTATCACTAAAAAATTAAATTACAAATTGGTGATATTGTCAATACCATCGCCAATTGGATATTTGGATATTTGGATATTTGTTTCGGGAATGGAGCGAAGCGGATTTCCCGAAACTCTTATAGGTTTCGGGAAATCGTACCTCATTCCCGAAACAACAAATTTTGATATTGGCGAAGGTATTGATTGTATAACTTATTTACAAAATTGCAATATGAAATTATCTAATTTCTCATTTGAAAACTATAAAATCTTTCAGAAACGTGAATCTATTGAGGTGAAACCTCTGACTATTTTGATTGGGCGCAATAGTTCTGGCAAAAGTGTGATATCTCGATTACCTTTGTTGATTGCTCATGCGCTGTCAGAACGTGCCAATAGTCCGATTGAACTTGAAATTGAGGGGCTTGATTTTGGAGCCTCTTTTGTTGATCTGATTTATAATCGTTTTCCTCATGGTGCGGTGGGTATTGGTGCAAGCTTTATCGACGATAAAGGGCAAACGGTGGATTTTTGGGTCAAAATTCAACACTTTGACGAATACCGACTCCAACTTATATCACGTTTTGAATTAAGAGAAAGGGGAAAACCCAAACTCACGCTATCTTGGATAGGGAAAGAGCCTTTGGATGAGAGAAGGCTTTATCGCCTAGAAGAAACAGGGCAAAAATGCCAAGTTTATTTTCGTGGATTTTGGCCTGAAAAAATACAACTTATTGATAATAATAAAAAAGAGAGTTTACCATTGGCAGCAATTTCAATTAAGGGTTATCGAGCCTATTTAGCTGAAGGCATGGCACTGATGAACTATCTTGGTCCATTTCGCAAGGAGCCGCAACGGACGTACCGTTTTCCCGGCGGAATTTTGCATAATGTCGGTTTGAGTGGCTCGAAAACGGCTGAACTATTGGGTGATGACTTTTTGCGCCGTAAGGGTAAAGTATTAGAGGCGGTTGGCAAATGGTTTTCTGACTATTTGGGTGGATCGGAACTAAGCTTATCCAAACAAGGTGATGTTTTTTCATTAGTTATGAAAAATCCTGATAACCCTGCTTTAGAAATTAATCTAGCCGATGTGGGTACTGGAATCGCCCAAATTTTACCCATTGTGGTGCAACGCCAATTTGAAACCCTCACTGGAAAAAACAGCGATCTTGAAATTGTCGAACAACCAGAATTACATCTCCATCCCAGTGCAAACGGACATTTGGCGGATTTATATATTGAAGCTGCCAAACACAGTGACTCTCGTTTTATTATCGAAACTCACTCAGAAAACTTTTTATTACGCATTCGACGGCGGATTGCCGAAAAACGTTTTGAGTCAAATCAAGTGATTATTTACTGGATCAATGATGCTCCCAATTTGGGAAAACGCATCCAAACGATCCAAATTCAAGAAAATGGCGATGTTGATAAATGGCCTCAAGGTGTCTTTTCAGAAGATTTTGAAGAAGTGAAAGCCATTCGCAAAGCCCAAAAGGAGTTTTGGAAATGAAGGTATGTTTTGCAGCGGATGTTCTGAAGGAGCCTAATGCTTGGGGATCACTTGATCAAATTGTCTCTCACTTTATAACAGGTCGTCATTTGTGGAACATCAACGATCCAGAAGAAATTGAAAATAGTCATTGGATTCAGGAAGATATTCAGGGTAGAAGCGGAAAACGAAACCTTGAAACGCTCCAAAAATATTATACCAATTCAATTTATCCTCGTGAATCCAATTTGCATACGATCACTTTGACGATCACTCAACAAAGCGGTGAATCAAATGAGACATTAACGCCTGACGATGCGGTATATTGCCTTAATAAACCCGCTTATGTGGCAGTCGAAAACCAAACCAGCGATGGTGCTTTTCTTGATGCCATGATTCACGCCTTTGGGCGAACTGAATTAAGTGATGCCCAAACTGAAGGATGGTGGCAATATCATCAGATGGGTGGTTTTGGAGAAATCGAAAAACAGGTAGAATATCTCCGAACTCTCACTATGGTTGGCCCTTTGAGGGTTTTTGTCCTGACTGACAGTGATTGCCGTTATCCTAGTGAGGTAACACCAACGATTAAAAAAGTGACAGAATATTGCGACAAAGTCGGTGATGTGCCATACGCCATTTTACGGAAACGTAAAATTGAAAATTACTTACCCATCAGTGCGCTGTTTCGTAAGCATGTTCCGAAAAAACTGAAAAATATCTACCAAGCCTTTCTCAGCCTGACACCTGAGCAACAAGCTCATTACGAAATGAAAAAAGGTTTTAAGAAAGAGAATGATCACGCAATTATCTTTGGGCCTAACGAGCATAAGAAATTGTTTGAACATGTTTCTCAGCGTATATTGGATAATTTGTGTGGCGGTTTTGGTGATAATGCTTGGGAGTATTTTCAATCCAAACGCGATCTGATTACGGAAGATGCAATAAGATTGACCGGTATAAACGATCCTAACGAAATTAATCGAATTCTTGATTCGATTGAACGCCTACTTTGAAGGATTAGCGATGTCCACACCAATTGTCAAACCCGAAGTGGTTTTTATTGAAGAACTCTTAGAAGAAATCAAGTGTGGTGAACTCCGTGTACCTCGATTTCAACGTCCCTTTGTCTGGAAACCGTCAGATATGCTGGCACTATTTGAAAGCATTTACAAAGGTTATCCCATCGGCAGTTTGCTATTTTGGCAGTCAGCAGAACCAATAGAAAGCTTGGACAAAGTGGGACCACTTGAAGTGCCTAAACCACCTACTCAATCTATCAGCTATATTTTAGATGGTCATCAAAGACTTGCAACACTTTTAGGAGGATTACTTCTTCCTCAAGAAGCTCCTAAAGGGCCTAAACAACAAGATTGGCGTTGGTGGGTTTGGTTTGATTTAAAAGAACAAGAATTTATACATGTTCCAAAAAAAACACCAGAGACTCATTTATTACCACTACGATCGGTACTAAAAACGGTGGATTTTCTTAAGATAGCACAAACTCTTCAAGAAACATTTCCAGATATGGCCTCAAAATTCATTGAGGAAGCAGAACAACTTGCCCGAAAAATTAAGAATTACAAAGTAGCTATTATTCGTATTACAAAAGGCGACATTAACCAAGCAGTTGAGATTTTTTCTATTTTGAATAAGGCGGGACAAGAAATCAAACCAGACCAAATGGTATCTGCACTAACTTATCGTGAGGGAAAAAACTCTACACATCTTGCTCAGCAAATTGATGAAATTTTGGAACATTTATCTGCATATAATTTTGGTAATATCAATCGCCAAATAGTGTTTCGTGCCATCATAGCGGTTACTCAGGAAAAAATTACTGCAACAGATTGGGCAAAACTTGCCATAAAATTACGAGAACGTAACAAAGATATTTTGCACGCCGCTAAAAATGCAAAAAAAGCACTTTCAATATCTGCCCAATTTCTTCGCGACAAGTTTGGTGTTCCTAGCGACAAATTTATTCCGTATGCCTACCAATTTTTGCTACTCAGTGAGTTTTTTCACCATTGTCCTAAACCAAATGAACCGCAAATATATATACTAAAAAAGTGGTTTTGGGTGAGTTCTCTGTCTGGCTGGTTTTCTGGTGCTAAACCCACACAAATTAATAATGCGCTTGAAGAAATGCGTCATTTTGCCAATACAAGTATCACAAAATGGCAAGTAATGTCTCTTGATGATCCAGTAAGGCCCTTTCCAACTTATTTCGATTCACGTAGTGGTAGAGTTCGTGCCTTACTTATTTTTATGCTCACTCTTCAGCCTTTAGAATTAACGACCGGAAAGCCGATTAACGAAGATATCATTTTACAAAATCGGATGTTTCATGTGTTTACTAAGGTTAAGCAACCTGATTTATCTCATCCTGCAAACCGCATTTTGCTAAAAAAGGTACCACGTCAATCAGTAAAAAAACAACTATTATCTATTTCTGAGAATCAATTGTCTCGTATTCTCGATAGTCATGGAATACCGCTAGAAGCGTATGAAGCTCTTAAAAAAAATGATGCACAAGGCTTTATTGAAAAAAGGGCTGAACAGCTTGCACAACTTGAACGACAATTTATGAAAAATCTCGGTATTACCCCGCCTAAAGATGAAATATTTGGTGAGACGGACATTGATACTGATGATTAGTCCAGCAACTAACTGCACGAACGTAGTATGGGTAGAACTATGCTACACCCATCACATTGCCGAACTTCGAACTGCCCTACACAAGTTTCTACAAATATCAATACCTTCGCCAATGCCAAAATTTGTTGTTTCGGGAATGAGGTACGATTTCCCGAAACCTAAATAACGTAAGAGTTTCGGGAAATCCGCTTCGCTCCATTCCCGAAACAACTATCTAATTGGCGAAGGTATTGAATATATGATTGGTTTAAAACGTTTCGGACGGGGTTGCAAACCCCGTCCAGCCAAAAAATGGAAAGCTAGAAATCCGATTTTTTGCAAAAATCGGATTTCTTTTATTCTTTTGCAAACTCCGTTCGGCAAATCCAGATTTTTAACACCCCAGTCGCAAACCCTGTCCAGCAATAAATCCCTTATTATATACAATCCTTGTAGTTATTATCAGTTATCGGTATAACCAAACTCGCATCAATGATAACAATTTGTCAGTTTCCACCGGTTTAGCCAAGTAATCATTAGCCCCGGCTTCAATACATTTAGTCTTGTCGCCTTTCATGGCTTTCGCGGTAAGGGCGATAATTGGGAGATGCTGATAGCGTGGTTGTTCACGAATTTTGCGGATGGCTTCATAGCCATCCATTTCTGGCATCATGATGTCCATTAGAACGATAGCAATATCATCATTGTTTTCCAATACGGTTAATCCTTCTTTGCCATCTTCACCAATCATAACTTCCATATCGTAATCTTCTAACACAATTGTTAGGGCAAAAGTATTCCGCATATCATCATCTACGATTAGCACTTTTTTATGCTTAAGAATTTTCGTTTTGTCATGTATCATCTGTAACATGTTGCGTTTTTCAGCCGGTAAATTGGCTTCTACCTGATGCAAAAATAAGGTAGCCTCGTCTAACAGACGTTCGGGTGATTGTGCCGATTTTACTGGTAGCTCGTTTGCACATCGTAATAATAATGCATCTTCAGATGAGGTTAATTCACGCTCAGCATAGACAATTATGGGAATTTTGCTAGAGCCTTTTTCTTGTTGCATATGCTCAAGTAGTTTATTCCCAGAGCCATTTTCTATATCGATGTCAAGGATAATACAATTATAAGCAGTTGTTTTGATATGTTGATAAACGCTGTCTATCGTAGCTGCTAGTTGCATTTGGATATGTTCATCACCAATTAGTTCCACAATTTTCTGTTGATGAGATTCTACATCTGTGATTACCAACAAATTTTTCACGGTTGCGGTTAAAAATTGTTCGATATTTTGAAAAGCTTCACCAAGTTGTTCCACGCTAACCGGTTTAGTTAAATAGCCGATTGCGCCCTTCTTTTTGGCATCCATATTATAATCGGTAGCGGATATGAAATGTACCGGAATATGGCGTGTGGCCGGATTGTCTTTTAATCGATCCATCACTATCCAACCGTCTAATTTTGGTAAACCAATATCAAGGATAATGGCACGCGGTTTATATTCTGCTGCTAGTTGTAAACCACTGATACCATCGGCAGCAATGAGACATTTAAACTCTTTGTCATGGGCTAAATTTACTAAAACACCGGCAAATTTCTGATCATCTTCAATAATCAAAATGGATTTGTCACCGGATTGTAGATCATTTCTATCATCCATAATTGGCTGTTCTTGAACTACCAGTATTTCCCTCAGTTCTTCGTATTGACTGGCATTTGCCACAATTTGGTTTCTGTCTGGAGTTGCCACATTTTCTTTCACTCCTTGGCTCATGTCTTGAAAAGCTTGGTTACTATTTGACTCGGATTGAGAGTCGCCAATTGGTAAGTAAAGAGTGAAAGTAGTACCCTTACCTTCCTCACTTATTAAGGTTAATTCACCGCCGAGCAAACGAGCCAATTGACGGGAAATGGATAAGCCTAACCCGGTGCCACCATAACGACGGCTCGTGCTACCATCGGCTTGTTGGAAAGCTTCAAAAATAACTTGTTGCTTGTCTTTAGGAATACCAATACCAGTATCGATCACACTGATGGCAATGGTTTTGGTTGCCTCAAGCGCATCGCCACCAAGTGCTGAAAAAATGGGAATATTGGTTGGACGTTGCGCCATTACTTTAATCTCACCAGTACTGGTAAATTTGAAGGCATTGGATAACAAGTTATTGATAATTTGTTTAAGCATTCTACCATCGGTATGTAATATTGATGGTATGTCTTCAGCAAGCACGATCTTAAATACCAATCCTTTATCTTCGGCAACATGGCGGAATTTTTGTTCAACCATTGTTAGCAGATCACTTAACGATACATATTCCCAGTGAGTTTCAATTTTACCAGCTTCTATCTTAGATAAATCCAAAATGTCGTTAATAAGAATCAACAAATCATTACCAGCACTATACACCGTTTCAGCATATTCTACTTGTTTAGCAGTTAAATTGCCTTGCTTGTTATCCGCTAACAATTGAGCCAGAATAAGCAAGCTATTCAAGGGAGTACGCAGTTCATGCGACATATTAGCCAAAAATTCAGATTTGTATTTGCTTGCCAGTGCAAGCTCATTAGCTTTGGTTTCAATAGCCGCTTGCGCTTTTTCCATTTTGGCTTTAGTTTGTTCTAGGGCTAGATTCTTGGTTTGAATTTCAGCTTTTTGTTGTTCTAAGCCTTTGGTACGTTCTTCAAGAGCTTCATTGGTTTGACGCAGTTCTTCTTGTTGAGTTTGCAACTCTTTTGATTGACTTTGCAACTCTTCTGATTGAGTTTGCAACTCTTCTGATTGGCTTTGTAACTCCTGATTCGTTTGTTGGAGTTCAGCCTGTTTCTGTCGCAATTCTTCAGCTTGTTGTTGACTTTGTTCTAGCAATATTTGCATCTTAGCACGAGATTTAGCAGTATTTATTGCTATCCCAATAACCGGCATCGCTTGTTCAAGGAAATCTCGTTGAATATTTGTCATCGCGGTGACAAAACCAATTTCAATAACTCCTTTGACCACACCCTCATATAAAAATGGCAGTAAAATTACATGTTGTGGTAGTGATATAGCTAAACCAGAACTAAGAATAGCCGGGCATTCTTGCGGGGTTTGAGTGCGAAAGATAATCTTGCCTTCCAAAGCTGCTTGGCCAGCTAAACCTTCATTAAGCGATATTTTAGTAGGCAAATCCTTATTATTTATATATGCATAGCTAGCAATAACTTTTAAGTATTTTTGCCCAGATTCCTTTTCTAATAAGTAGAATAATCCAATTTCAGCATCTATATAAGTAGTTAAAAAAGAAATAATTTTTTTGCTCATAGTGAAAATTTCTTGTTCACCAGCGATTTGTTTATTCAACCGGGCTTGGCCAGATTTGAGCCAGTCTTGAACTTTATTTTTAGTAGTTGCTTCCGCTAACCTAGCAATAGCAACTTCTAATGCTTTTTGAATTTGGATAAAATCACCACTATATTCAGTTCGAGTAGTGACATTATTACCTTTTGCCAATCCCTGTGATACTTGCACAATGTCTCTTATCACTTTTCCTAGATAAATTAACGTAGTTTCTAAGGCCCTTTTGATTTGAATGAATTCCCCACGATATTCAGCTGTGGGCATGACTTGCAAGTCACCATCTGCTAATCCTTGTGAAACTTGGGTAATGTCTTTTATGACTTGGCTTTGATTAGCTAAAGTCGTTTCAAGAGCTTCTTTAATTTGGATAAAGTCGCCTTGGTAAGTGGCTTGAGGCATGACACGCAAATTACCGACTGCTAAACCTTGAGAGACTTGGATAATATCTTCAATGACCTGACTTTGATTAGACAATGTCGTTTCTAAAGTCTTTTTGAGTTCGACAAAATTTTCGCTGTAATCAGCTTGAAGGGTAACAGTTAAATTACCAGTTGCCAATCCTTGGGAAATTTGGACAACATCAGCAATTATCGTTTTAAAATGAGCATTGGCTTTGGATGCTTGATTAACGGTTTCCCGAGTTTGTGTTATCAGCTTAGAAATAATAATTGCAGTGAATAAACTTAGGATTATAATAACTCCCAAAGTAATAACAATTTCGATCTCAACCAAACTCATTTCTTTTTCAAGCATAGGAATTTGTTTAAAAGCAATTAAGTTTTGTTCAATCGTTTGAAAAGCATCACCATTTTCATCAGAACTTCTTTTGGCATTATCCACTATATCTCGGACAGTTTGTATATTTGTAATAGCCTTTTTATTCCAAGTTTCTAGGGCTTTAAACAATTCCACCGGTTTATGTGGTTCATCTTGGTGTTCCATTAATTCGGTTTGGAATTTTTTGATTTGTTGCAATGCCACATAGGATCGATTCGCCGAATCGCCAATTTCGAGTGTACTGCTAGAAATCAATTCCAAATTTTGAATTAAAGGGGCCAAAACGGTAAGTGTTTCGGTAGATTTGTTATCCAAATCTCGAAGTTGTTCATGAACGTTGACGTGTAATTGAAATATGACCAAGAAAACCACCCCAATTACGAGCAAATTCATTATGCCCAAAAATACCATGAGCTTTGTTCCAATGTAACTTGATAAGTCTTTGTTTTTCATAAGAGTGTTAATTAAACCAACATAAAATAAATTGAAAATTAATTTTGCTGTAAATATCAATACCTTCGCCAATTTGATATTTGTTTCGGGAATGGAGCGAAGCGGATTTCCCGAAACAACAAATTTTGACATTGGCGAAGGTATTGAATATAGTTCTTTATTTTTAATTACAAATTAACTAATAAATACATTTTCGGCATTCTTAAATAGTAGTTGACAATTTGTTTTTTAAAACGAACGTCAAGAAATCCGATTTTTTCAAAAAATCGGATTTCTGGCTGAGTAACTAGGGCAACCATAAAGGATTGCCCCTACAATATTTTTTTATCAACAGAAACTGATGCTAAACCCATTACGATTGCTGTGAATTTTAACCATACAAAAAATATTTCAAGCAAAAAGTGTGCCGTTAATTATTGGTTCAATGTTCAAATTAGAGTTTTCTCAATGTACTATAGTGCTTCTTCATTCGTTGCAAATCACAAAGAATGAAAGAGTAATATATTAAGGAACGTGCATAAAATAATTTCCACTGCACGTTGAATCAAACCTGACAGGTTTAACCGGCTCAAGAAATCCGATTTTTTCAAAAAATCGGATTTTTCCGGGATACTCAATACTGTACGCGGGCACAATTTAAACTTTTATGTAGGGTGGGCAACGTCTTTTTGTTGCCCACCAGCCTCATTAGAAAACTTTTATGTAGGGTGGGCAACGTCTTTTTGTTGCCCACCAGCCTCATCAGAAAAGTTACTCTTTCTTAAGTCCACGAAAAACCGGTTAGATTCAGCACAGCAAAAATTGAGCCTTCAATGTTTTAAAACGTTTAGTGTTGTAAACTCCGTTCGGCAAATCCTTTCTACATCAGCGATACAACCAAACCCGCATCAACGACAATAATTTGTCAGTATCCACCGGTTTAGCCAAATAATCGTTAGCTCCAGCTTCAATACATTTCGTCTTGTCGCCTTTCATAGCTTTAGCGGTAAGGGCGATAATTGGTAATTGCCGATAGCGTGGTTGTTGACGAATTTTCTGGAGGGCTTCATAGCCATCCATTTCCGGCATCATAATATCCATTAAGACAATCGCAATATCATCATTTTCATTCAACATGGCAAGTCCTTCTTTACCATTTGTGCCAGTGACAACTTCCATATCGTGATCCTCTAACACCGTTGCTAATGCAAAAATATTACGCACATCATCATCAACAATCAGGACTTTTTTTTGGCGAAGAATGGCAGTTTTATCATGCACCATCTGTAACATGTTGCGTTTTTCGGTTGGCAAGTTAGCTTCGATTTGATGGAGAAACAAAGTGGCTTCGTCTAACAGACGTTCTGGCGACTGCACCGATTTAATCGGAATTTCATCTGCACACCGCAATAATAATGCCTCTTCATTTGGGGTTAAATCACGATCAGCGTAGACAATTATCGGAGTTTGGCAGGTTTTTTCTTGCTGCATTTGTTCCAACAGTTCGCAACCAGAGCCATTTTCTATATCTATGTCCAAGATGATGCAGTCATAAGCAGTCGTTTGGAGTTGTTGGCAAACATTACTTATTGTTGCTGTTAATTGGGTTTGGATGTTTTCACCTTCGACCAATTCCAAAATTTTCTGTTGATGCGATTCAATGTCGCTGATCACCAACAAATTTTTTACGGTTGTAGTCAAAAATTGTTCGATTTTTTGGAAAGCCTTCCCAAGTTGTTCCATACTCACCGGTTTTAGTAAATACCCAATCGCCCCCATCCTTTGAGCGTCCATATTTTGCTGGGGTGAAGCTGCGGACATAAAATGTACCGGAATATGGCGCGTATTAGGATTGTCTTTCAATTTTTCCATTACTGTCCAACCATCTAATTGGGGTAAACCAACATCAAGGATAATGGCATGAGGCTTATATTCTTCTGCCAGTTGTAAGCCGGTGATACCATCCTCGGCAATTAGACATTTAAAACCGTTACTGTGGGCTAATTGGATTAGAATACTGGAAAATTTTTGATCGTCTTCAATAATCAAAATAGATTTATCACTAGGTTGCAAATTATTTCTGTCATCCGCAATTGGCTCTTTGGGAGCGATTAGCTCTTTGGGAGAATTTGGTCCTTTGGGAGAAATTAATTCTTGAGGGGCCGTTTGAATTGTTTGATTAGCTTGATAAACAGACGGTTTTAACGAAAGTTGGTCATCATTTGATTGGGAGTTTGACTTGCTAATAGGTAAGTAAAGGGTGAAAGTACTGCCTTTGCCTTCTTCACTTGTTAAGGTCAACTCGCCACCAAGTAGTCGCGCCAGTTGGCGGGAAATAGATAAACCAAGCCCGGTGCCACCGTAACTGCGGCTAGTTGTACCATCCACTTGTTGAAAAGCTTCAAAGATAACTTGTTGTTTATCTTTAGGAATACCAATACCACTATCAGTTACACTGATGGCAATTGTTTGGGTTACCTCAAGCACATTGCTCCCAAGCTCCGAGAAAATCGGCATATTAGCCGGACGTTGTACTATTACTTTAACTTCACCGGTACTAGTAAATTTGAAGGCATTGGATAACAAGTTATTGATAATCTGTTTGAGGCGTTGGCTGTCGGTGGATAATGTTGATGGTATATTGTCGGCAATCGCGAGGTGGAATGCCAACCCCTTATCTTCGGCAACATGACGGAATTTTTGTTCAATCATTGTTAGCAAGTCACCCAACAATACGTTTTCCCATTGAAGTTCAACTTTACCAGCTTCTACCTTAGATAAATCCAAAATGTCGTTGATAAGGGTTAACAAATCAGTGCCAGCACTATACACGGTTTTAGCATATTTCACCTGTTCTTCAGTCAAGTTGCCGGGTTTATTGTCCGCTAACAATTGCGCTAGAATGAGCAAACTGTTCAGAGGAGTACGCAATTCATGCGACATGTTAGCCAAAAATTCCGATTTATATTTGCTGGCTAATTCCAACTCTTGGGCTTTCAATACAATTGCCGCTTGGGCTTTTTCCATTTCGATTTGGGCTTTTTCCATCTCAATCCGATTAACTTCTAAAGCCCGATTTTTCTCTTGAACTGCGGTTTTTTGCTGCTCCAAGCCTCTAGTACGTTCTTCAAGGGCTTCATTGGTTTGGCGCAATTCTTCTTGTTGAGTTTGCAACTCTTCGGATTGGGATTGCAATTCTTCCGATTGGCTTTGTAATTCCTCATTCGTCTGCTGAAGTTCGGTTTGTTTACGTTGCAGTTCCTCGGCTTGCCGCTGGCTCTGTTCTAATAATGCTTGCATCTTAGTACGGGAAGCGGCAGTATTTACCGCTATCCCAATATTGGGCATGATTTGTTCTAAAAATTCTCCTTGAATTTCTGTCAGTATCTTAGTTGCACCGATTTCAATAACCCCTTTGACAGTTTTCTCATATAAAAATGGCAAAATAATGACATAATGGGGAACTGCTTTGGCTAACCCTGATTGAATAATGTGGGTATATTCATCGGGTTCGTGAATCCGAAAAATGGTTTGTTGTTCCAAAGCCGCTTGCCCAACTAATCCTTCTCCCACCAAAAATTTGTCGGGAATATTGTCATTGGCAGTATAGGCATAACTGGCAATGAGTTGGAGATAATTTTCGGGTTCGGATTCTTGCAATATATAAAATAATCCTATCGATGCTTCTGTATAAGTAGTTAAGAAGGTAATAACTTGTTTGGCAAGCTGCTTGATATTTTGCTCGCCACTCATCAATTCATTTAACTGCGCTTGTCCACTTTTGAGCCAATCCTGTCTGGTATTTTGAGTCGTGGTTGCACGCAAAGTGTCCGTCATTTCAGCCAATGCTCGCCCAAGTTGATCCTGTTCGGAGAGTAATTCTACGGTTTGGCTATAATCGCCGGTAGCAATGGCATTGGCTTGGGCAATGGAAATTTTCATCGCCTCTTTTAATGTACGAGCAGATATTACCAGTTCACCTATTTCATCATTGTTATGGTATTCAATATCGTCATCGACTACTTTCCCCAAAGCCAGTGTTTTCAAATGTTCATTCACAAATAATAATGGGGTTATTAAACGCTTAGTAGCACGAGTAATGAAAATCAAAGTAATAAATCCAATTAAAAAGCCAATTATTCCCCCCAACCATTCCAGTCTAGTAATGGCGGCAAATGCCTCAGCTTGATCAATCTCGGCAATCAATGCCCAAGTTGTATCGCCAATCGGAATTGGGGTATAGGCAGATAAAACTAGTTCACCACGGTAATCCTGAATAATTCCGCTACCGGTTTCCCCAGCTAACGCCGAGCGGCTAGCTTGCGTATCCACCATACCCATGTTTGGATTGGCAAAAGATGCAATTATTGAATGATGAATAGGATCAAGAATAGAATTGGAACGCATAAGTTTATCACTACCAACGAGATAAGTTTCGCCAGTGTTGCCCATACCCGAACGTTGTTGCATGATGCTATTGGTAGCTTTATCAGAAAACTGTAAAGCAACTATCAGTTCAAGATGATCATCATGAAGTAGCGGCTGGGCAATAAAAGCAGCCGGTTTGTCGTTACTGGGAGCGTAGGAGGCAAAATCGCTCACACCAAACTCTTTGGTTTGGAGTACCGTTTTCACCAATTGCCCTAATCCAGATTTAACATATTTTCCGGTTAAGACATTAGTGAGGTAATCAGACTCACGTTCGACGCTGTAAAAAATTTTGCCTTGAGGGTGAATTAAAAACAGATCGTAATAATTATAATAGTAAATATATTTAGCAAAAAAATCCTCTTGTTCATCCAGCAGTTGATTAACCAATATTTCTTCTAATCCTATAGTCGTGATAATAGCCCAATTAAGATCGAAAATTTGCAATGGAGTATAGGCAGTTATTTCTAAATTGCCGGTACTGCCAGTTTTAATCTCAACACCGGTTTGCCCAGCCAAAGCTTTGTCGATATCCACACCAGTTTTTTTAGCACCAACTTGCGCCTCTTTACCTTTAATAAATCGATTGCTACGGTAACGGTTTTGCCCACCATTTAATTTACCTACTAGGTAAGTTTCCCCGGTTTTTCCCATGCCTTCACGCTTTTGCACAATGGCATTAATAGCATTTGGCAATAAACTAAAAGCCCAAACTCCAATAAGTTCATTGTCATGAAATATGGGAGCCGTTATAAAGGCAACATATTGATTATCTGCTGGAGGATAGGGGGCAAAATCTTGGATGGCTACCCCTTTTAAACCTTTTTGAAAGGCTTGACTCAAATGGGTATTTTTTAAAACCCCGCTTAAAACGTTTTGTTCCAAATCACGCCGCTTGGCGACGCTATATACAATATAGCCATCTGGGGCGATAAGAAGTAAATCATCAAAGCCATAAACCTTATGATATTGGGTTAGTTCGCTGCCTAGATGTTTCTCAATATCTTGCCAAGCATCTTTTTCGGCTGGTTGATCATGGGCTTTAATGGCTTTATTAATTTGTTTGACGGCTTGGGTAATTGAGTCATTTTTCGCTAAAACGCGGAGGTTGTTTAAACGTTCCCGAAAATATTCTTTTAACTCGGAACGTTGGTGTTGTTGAACCGCCTGCACTTTTTGCATAGCGTTTTGCTTGAAGCCAGCCACCATATCCAACAGGACATGCATATCGCTTTTGCGTTCAGCAAAAAATCCCTCAAGTTGGTTCTTCTTAACATCGCGGACACTTTCAAGCTGATTAATTGCCTGATTTAACAAAGCATCTCGGCTTTCAAAGAAGGCAAGACTGCCAATAAGCAGTAATGGTATAAAACCAATTGCCATTGCGGTTAGCAATAACTTGGATCTGAGTTTCATATTTTTGTATATCATAGTGTTTATTTGTCTGAATCAGAATTTGCGGAATTTGAGAATTTTCAGAATTTATTCTTAATCTTCTGAAAATTATTTTTTGTCTGAATCAGAATTTGCGGAATTTGAGAATTTTCAGAATTTATTAATACATTTTATAATTAATAAAACAACTAATTGTTTATTTTCAATTTTATTCTGTTAATTCTCAAATATTTTCTGAAATTTTTGATTCAGACAAATAAATTCTGAAAATTCTCAAATTCTGCAAATTCTGATTCAGATAATAGGGAAAATTAGAACACCCAATCGGTTCCTTTGCACCTATTCCTGAAAACCCGCCGGAGCCATTGGCACTCCTTCACGGTGCGATTCTACTCGGAACGTACTAATATCACTAACTTCTTCAATTTGGCAAGGTTTCGATAATTTCGCACTTTCAATAAAACCGCCCGGCAAAATTATCAATAATTCATCCAAATTCACTTCTGGCGAATTAATCTTTACCTCACCATCAACGCCGAATTCTGATGAGGCATTGATAACATCTTTGATTGGCTTGTTACGGGAACTATAAATGCCGGTAGTGATAATATTAATATTACCGCCTTTGCCTCGTTTGGCTTTGGCAAAAATTTCCCCATTATCAAGTATGATGAATTGCGGTTTGAGGGTAATGTTACCACCACTCCCCCGTTCTTCACTAACACTTGCGGTAATTTGACTATTTACCAAATAAATGTAACTCGGAGCCGTGATAATCATATTGCCACCATCCGCACTTTCAGCCTTAGTTTCGATTGAACTATTACGCATTTGCAGCTTATCTCCGATTGCCAGTACCACCCGCCCGGCATCTCCTTGCGCGTCGCTACTTGCTAAAATACTACTTTCAGTCAATTTAACAGTTTGGGCTTGGATATTGATATTGCCTCCAACTCCGGGGCCAAGAGTCTCAGTCGTGATCTCACCATTTTCAGCGAGGCGTAAATCACCCACTACCAATACAATAGTGCCACCATTACCGGCATCATCCATCTGACCTTCTGAAGTTGTAAGAAGCCCACTACGAAAACCGTCTTCACTCTGATCTTGACCAGAGAAAATAGCTTCTTCTATTACCTTGATAGCAAGTTCACCACCTTGACCGGGGCCAAAGGTACTCGTAGCTATTTGGGCACCATCTACTAATTGTAAGCGTCCGGCGATGATTTCAATTGTGCCACCGTTACCAGCATTCACTGTACTACCAGCACTATTAGCCAGTATACTTGTACCATCGAAGAGACTTAACTGCTTAGCTTCTAATTTTATGCTACCACCATCGCCAGAACTAGCACTAGATGTCAAAATACTACTAGTAAATCCTCGTTTGTCTTTACCAGCTAATACTACTCCTTCGCTAACCTTGATCTTGATTTCGCCACTCGCACCAGAATTAGAAGTTACTGTACCTATCAACGCACCATCAGCAAGGTGTAACCCTTTAGCTTCTAAAACAACCGTACCTCCTTTACCAGCATTTTCTGTTTGACCCTGTGTATTTGCAGCAATAGAACTACCCTGTCCCTGACTACCTACACCAGAAAGATTAATAGAATCAGTTGCTTGAATATTTATATTGCCACTTTGACCGAAACGATACGTAGTAGCGTTTATACTTGCCCCATTTTTGAGATTTAAACTACCAGTTTCTAGTTCAACACTTCCTCCATCACCGTACTGACGCGAAATAATATTAATACCACTGACACTAACGTTTCCACTACTTTTTTTAACCACATCACCGGCAAACTCTGTTAAGCCTTTAACCTTAATTTTAATCTTACCACCTTGCCCAGCTCCACGAGAATCGCTGATAAATCGTCCACCATGGCTCGCTATTAAATTTTCTGCTCGCACATTGATTTCGCCAGCAGTACCATAAGTGGTACCATTACTAACAGTGGCACCATCTACAATAAATTGACCAGCACGAATGTAAACGTTACCACCACCACCAACACCACTCACGGACACAGTTGAATTTTCTAAAGTAACATCACCGGCTCCCACAGATAATACTAAGTCTTCTGGTGATATGGTGACATCACCTTGACCGGCAACGCCGGCAATATTAATACGTCCAGAATTTGCGGTTAAACGTGATCTGGTAATTTGGATATTGCCCCCAATGAGGGATAAAGCTTTGCCGATTTGTACGGCCAGTTTACTACTACCTTCAGTTACACTGCCACTGACAGACAATGGCTGTGGCGAATCCGTTAGAAAACCAAACGCCGAGATTGGGGCAATAGTCAATAAACTGTCTTGCGGACTGCGGGCATTAAATTCACCACCGTCTTGGAAACGCAATGTATCAGCGGTACTGGCATGAAAGGAGCCTTGTATGTCCAATATGGCATTTGGCCCAAACAACATACCAGCCGGATTAATAAGATAAACATCAGCATCGGGAATAGTGCTACGGAGAATGCCATCAATATTTGAGGAGTTGCCACCGGTAACCCGATTGATAACATTGTTGATGTTATTAGGGCCAGAGAACGTGGCACTTTCATTGATGTTGAGGTTGAAATCAGCAAAACTGTGGAACAAGTTACTGCCGAGTTGTTGGCCTAACTCAGCTCCAATGGCATAGTCAGGCCCTTCTAAAGCACCGCGAGGGCCTAATGTACCATCAAGCGTTATCTCCGCATGGAGGGTAATACAAGTAAATAAGCTGATTATATAAGTTGAAATAGATAATTTCATTAGAACTTCTCCTAAGTTAGGTAACTAAACGTTTTGGATGGGGTTGCAAACCCTGTCCAGCACTGAAAGCAATAACTACAAGGATTGTATATAAGCAAGGATAAGACAAAGTTGGGTAATTTGGGTAAACGTTTGGGGTTGCAAACTCCTTCCAGCACCGAGAACGTCCTGTTAAAGCCCACCTTAAGCAAAACCATTCGTTGTGAGCGATTTAAATTCGTTGTACTTCATTCCACAACCGGTTACAAATGCCGGCTAAAACACACCCTCAAAAATAATCACAAATAATCTCACCGGAGACACTTTCCATACAATCGTCAGCCGGTTCTATAAATGAGTCAAAAATAAGAACCTCACGATCCTCACGAGCGTCTCCCCGTGTTGTACGTGGTTTTAGCCTCTTTTTAGTACCAATAACAACGGTGTATGTTAAGGTGCCATTCGCATTGATTACAATACTTGATTTCAGCGTTTTTCCCACAGCAGGGGATTTGGATCGTATTTCAAACGTGGGTATAACCAAGTAACCTTTACCTCTATACTGCACATGGAAAGTACCATTGGCATTGTAAACAATCTTTTCAACCCCTTTGAATTTCAAAGCTTCCCTAATAAAAATCTTCGGGAAAAGCAAAGTTGGTCTGACGGCTTGGGATGTGCCATCATTATATACAACTTTGCCACGCATAGTTTGCCTTATCTGAGGGTTGCGTTCTTGGATTTCTTGGATATGAAAGCCGGGGCGTGAATCCTCCGGAGCATTATCAAAATCACAGATAACATCGTTGGGCGTGATTTCAACACATAAATCATCCGGCGGTGGAATGATAAATGGGTCAAAGATAACAACTTGCCGAGTTTTTCCGCGGCGTGAGGAACTTGGCATATCCATTAGCACATCACCGCTGTTACCTAAAGCGACTTTACCATTATCAAGTACTTTCGATAAGTCTTCCAAGTCTTTAGGGGCTGGAATAAACCGAATTCGCAGAGCATCTGACATCGTTAACTGATAAAATCCTCCTTCACTGAATGATAACCCGGTGCTCACCTTATTATTAACAACCTGAATGTTAGCAACATCTGGGATAACACTTGCCATGATTTCAGCACTTTCAACGTGCAAAATACCGGTGTCATCTTGGATTGGCACCATATCTTCTAATCCGGCAGTAACCAAAGAGTCGTCAATATTATTCACTATTGGTGTTCCGCCACCACCTAAACCAAAGCCAACCTCAAGCTCAGGCAATGGTGGTACTTCCACTTGAGATGGTAATTTTGCCGGCGGCAAAGCTTGAAGCGTTAACTTTGAACCTACTGGCGCAGTTAAAGCCCCTGAGTCCGGATCAAGAGTCCAATCAGGTGGAACCAAATCTTCTACATCAGCCGGTTTGATTTTATTCGCATCAACATTAGTGAAAAGTTTAGAGATTTCTTGACTGGGACGCTGTTTAAATAGTTTCGGATCCAGAATATCCAATTGCTCCAGAGTCAATTCGTAGATTACCGATGGTGACAGTTTATCTATATTATCGCCACTTGATGACAACAGTGAACAGGATGATTCGCCACTTTGCTTATTTTCCCAACCATCAGTCCAACCCGGGGGAAAAGTATCAAGAAAATCAATAATATCTTGCTCAGAAATCGTCAATTTATTGCACGCTAAATCAAATTCAACAAGGCGTGGTAGATTAGTGGCATTAAACGAGGATGGTATATCACCGCTTAATTGATTACTGAATAAAATTAAAGTAGTCAAATGTTCCCAGTTTTCCAAATCAGTTGGAATACTGCCGTTCAGTTGATTATTATTTAGGGTGAGTGTTGTCAAATTACTCAGATTTCCTAAACTAGCTGGTATGGTACCACTTAGTTGGTTAGAACTTAAACGGAGGATTTCCAATTTACTCAGTTCTCCCAATTCGGTGGGAATATTTCCAGTCAGTTCATTGTTGCTCAGAATAAGAGAAATCAAATTACTTCTTAAATTTCCTAACTCCATTGGGATAGTTCCGGTTAATTGGTTTTGAGCCAAATTCAAGCTTTTCAAATTAGTTAAACTTCCCAATTCTGCTGGAATGGTACCAGTCAATTGATTTTTACCCAGATTAAGCTGCTCTAAATTGTTCAAGTTTCCCAATTCAGGTATAACTCCACTCAATTGATTACCAAACAAAAGGAGTTCTTTTAACTGGTTTAGATTTGCTAATTCAGTTGGAATATAACCTTCCAATTGATTGTTAGTTAATACCAGTTCGGTCAAATTGGGTAAGTTTTCCAACTTGGCTGGCAGAGAACCATGCAACTCATTTTTTTGCAGGTGAATTGCTGTAACATTTCCTTCTGTACAAGTAACACCAGTCCAACTGCAAGGTGGATTAGTCGTGTTCCACTGGTTGTCTGGACTATTTAGCCAATTTGCACCGTCAGTATTATTATACAAAGCCAGCAAAGCCTCGCATTCAAGTTGAGGAATTTCACTCACTTTCTCGCAGTCGGTTTCGCCTTCTTTAATACATGCTGAGGTTGTGGCGGTTGCTGTGATAGTTTCCGAGTCACCATTGGCATTAGTAGCTTTCACAGTATAGCTATATTCCGTACCACAGGTTAAATCAGTATCCTCAAAACTTACCACATCAGCATCAGTTGTCTCAATTAAATCACCATTGCGTTCAATTACAAAACCGGTTTCGTCATCACTATTATCAACCCAGCTAAAAGTGATTTTGGTTCGTGAATCAACGGTAGCGGTTGGCTCTGATGGGGGTGATGGGGGACATGACAATGTTGTAGCTTCGGCAGTGGCTGGTTCAGAATCACCATAAGTATTAGTAGCCTTCACCGAATAGCTATACGTAGTATCACAATCCAATTCGGCATCTTCAAATACCTCTACATCAGCAGCCGTTGTCTTAATTAACCGGTTATTACGTTCAATTTTAAAACCGGTTTCATTCTCGCTATTATCACTCCAAGATAAATTTATTTGCGCGGCTGAAAAGGCTTCTGCGGTTAAAGGATTTGGTTGTGATGGTACTGCATTCGGACATGATGGCTCATCCGTTGGCGTTTGCTGTGTTTCCCAACCTCGCGTCCAACCGGGGGTAAAGTTATCAAGGAAGTTAATGACATTAACATCAGAAGCCGATAAAGAATTGTTAGCTAAATTTAAGTTCGTTAGTGCCGGTAAGTTAGTTGCATTAAAAGAAGATGGCACTTCACCACACAATTGATTATCGTTCAGGTAGAGAATTTCCAAACTGTTAAGATTTCCCAACTCAGTTGGAATAGTTTCAGTAAGTTTATTTTGCCACAAATACAGTTTTGTCAAACTGTTAAGGTTTCCCAATGCAGTTGGAATCGAGCCAGTAAATTCATTTTGGCTTAATCCAAGTTCGGTCAAATTGCTCAGATTACCCAATTCAACCGGAATATTCCCAGTCAAATTATTATTGCCCAAACCAAGCGTTGTTAATAATGTCATATTGCCCAAATCCGGCAAGATAGAGCCTCTCAATTGGTTGCTGTTCAAATTGAGAAATTCCAAATTAGTCAAGCTTCCCAACTCAGATGGAATAGTTCCGCTCAGTTGGTTTACGCTTAAATCAAGTTGTTGCAAATTGTCCAAATTGCCCAATTCAGTTGGAATAGTCCCGGCCAGATTATTTTGCCATAGATAAAGATGAGTCAAATGGCTCAAATTACCCAACGCGCTCGGAATAGAACCATTGAGTCCTTTGTTTGGCCGGTTAATTGCTGTGACATTTGCCGTATTATCAAAAAGCGCACAAGAGACACCAGTCCAACTACAAAGCGTATTTGTCACATTCCACTGATTACTTGGACTGTCTGTCCAATTGGCACCATCAGTGCTGTTATAAAGTGCTAGCAAAGCTGCACACTCTATTTGGGGAATTTCCCTCACTTGAGTGCAGTCTGTCGCCGCCAAAATGGGGGTGGAAAACAACGTCAAAACGATAGTTAAAAAGGTGGCTCTTGCGAACCATCGCTTTTTGCGTTGTCTCGTACTGCGATTTTCCAAATCTCCGCTATGAGATTGATTTAAATATAGTTTGTGTTTCACAAGATTATTTTCTCCTCTTTGGAAATAACTACCGGGATTTACATACAACAACTACCTGGATTGTATTTTATAAGGGATTAGATCTCAGTATTGTCTCGATCCAGTCAATACCAGCATTGCTTTGAACAACTCCTTTATTATTAAGTAATCTTTATCAAAAATAGCTACAAAATCCAAATCTGTCAACGTGATTGAATATTCTTTTTTGCATTTCTGACATATACGTTTTTCATGTAGGGGCGAATCCATGTGTTCGCCCTTTTAGTGAACTTATTTTTCGGAAAAACTATTAATACCCTTGAGCGTGCCGGTTGTTTAAAATGCTCTTTTAAGCTGTTGTTAGCTCTAACTGTTCAAAAAACTTTTCAAATGGGATAGCTTTTTCGAGTGCGGCTCGAAATTCGTCAGACTTTTGTTGTACTAGCAGAGCCTTTTTTTCCCCAATTTCCTCGACGAGATCCGAGAATTTTAGTCGCCCTCTTAAAAACCATTTTATAGAGGTCATTTGTTCGCCCCGTTGAAGACTTTCAGCACGAACCACTTCTTCATTGCCCCGATACATTTCAGTAACTTCAATCATTTGTTGAATAATATCAATGTTGTCGTATTTTCCCTAGTGGGCAAGAAAAAGACCTTGCCCACCCTACATAAAAGTTCAAGTTGTGCCCGTGTGCAGTATAGTTAGTTTTTAATCCCTTCTGAAATACAATCCTTGTAGTTAGTTTTTAATCCCTTCTAAAATACAATCCTTGTAGTTAGTTTACTTCTAAAATACGAGACCCTTATTTTCGGACAACTCTAAAGTTAAACGCTTTCAATTTCGGGTGAATGTATGAAATAAATTTTCTGGTTCTAACAAAGGCGCGTCAATACCATATCGTATCCGGCACGAAAAAGCGTCACAATATGGCATTGTGCCGGTGCATTGGAACAACCAGAACAATCCCTTCTAAAATACAATCCTTGTAGTTCGTTTTTAATCCCCATTATTTAGTATAGTCGTTTATTTAAAAAATTCTTTACCAATGCGATTAGGTAAAATATTAATAGTTAATTACTAAAGATGTTATGGAATCCAAACCTTCAGATTTGGGATTTCCTACCGGTTTTTTTATCACTCAGGATTTCCTACCGGTTTTTTTATCACTCAAGATGTTATGGAGTCCAAACCTTCAGATTTGGGATTTCCTACCGGTTTTTTTATCACTCAAGATGTTATGGAGTCCAAACCTTCAGATTTGGGATTTCCTACCGGTTTTTTTATCACTCAAGATGTTATGGAGTCCAAACCTTCAGATTTGGGATTTCCTACCGGTTTTTTTATCACTATAGTAATTGTTTGTAAGGCATCCCGGTTACCTCACGCACTAACTTTGGCACCAAATAACCGGGCAATGCTATTTGCAATTGTTCTAGTAGTTGGATAGCCGTCTCAATAGATACCTCAAAATGAGCCGCTCCTTGCACACGATCTAATAAATGCAAATAGTAAGGTAATACTCGACTACTAAATAATGTTTTACTTAAAGCAATTAAAGCCGTTGCGTTATCATTAACACCACACAACAATACGGATTGATTTAAAACGGTAACACCAGCAAGAGCCAATTTTTGTAAGGCATTGTTTACCTCATCATCTATTTCGTTGGCGTGGTTAGCATGGACTACCATTACGGGTTGTAAACGTGTCCCAGTGAACCAAGCCAGCAATTCGTCATTAACCCGTGCCGGCAATATGATAGGTAGGCGCGTATGCAAACGCAGACATTTAACATGTGAAATCTCCGCAAGATTATGGGCTAATTCTGCCAAATGGTTATCTGTCAAAGTCAATGGATCGCCGCCACTTAAGATGACTTCAGTAATTGAAGAATCGGCGCGAATAGCATCCAACACCACTTGACTGTTTAAGTATTTTGATGCTGAGTAATTATAATGTTGGCGAAAACAGTAACGGCAATGGATGGCACAAGCCCCGGTTGTCAATAATAAAACTCGTCCTTGATATTTGTGCAATAAGCCGGGGATTTTTTCGGCCTTGACATCACCAACCGGATCAACACTAAAATTTGGTAGTTGCCGGTGTTCATCTACCACTGGTAACACTTGTCGCAATAATGGATCATTTGCCTCACCATTACGCATCCGAGCTATGTATGCTTTTGGCACCCGTAATCCAAACCGCCGCCCAGTGGTGATGGTGTGTGCCAATTCACTGTCAGACAATTCTAATAATTCCAATAAGTGCGTAGGGTTACGAACCGATTGATGCAATTGCCGCTGCCAATCCGTTATCCCAGACTGCCAACTGGCTAACGTTTCAGTTATCATAGTAAACTTTTAGTTGGTGAGCTTTGCGGCTTGCTATACGTTCATCTATTTGTATTTCGAGGAGTTTTAATGGCAACGTTCAGTACCAATGAATTCAAATCCGGCCTTAAATTAATGATTGATGGTGATCCATGCACCATCACAGAGAATGAGTTTGTCAAACCGGGTAAGGGTCAAGCATTTAATCGGGTCAAATTTCGCAATCTCAAAACGGGGCGGGTAATAGAGCGAACTTATAAGTCCGGGGAAACAATGGAAGGTGCGGATGTCATGGAGATAAGCATGGAATATTTATATAACGATGGTGAGTTTTACCATTTTATGAAGCCTGACACTTATGAACAATATGCTGCCAGCCCTAATGCTGTTGGTGATGCTCAAAAATGGCTGAAAGGTCAGGAAAAATGTGTGGTGACTTTGTGGAATAACGATCCATTACTCGTAACCCCGCCTAATTTTGTAGTTCTTAAAATTACTGAAACTGACCCCGGTTTGCGTGGAGATACTTCCGGTGGTGGTAGTAAAGCTGCCACGTTAGAAACCGGGGCCGTTGTACGGGTGCCATTATTTGTCAATACTGGTGATTTAATCAAAGTTGATACCCGTACTGGGGAATATTTATCACGCGCAAAAGAATAAAGAATAGGAATTGGGGTAAATAAGTTTTCATTATTTATTACCCATTACCTCTATGGTTTATATTTATAGACATCAACTCGTGCCGGCGGAAAATTGCTCCACACAACTTTGTGAAATTGGTGGTGAAAGTTATGCGGTAAATTCAATCCTCGTCCAGTAAGATCATAAGTGTACTGAATCAAAAGTCCGTCTTTTGGCAATACCTTATCAATCTGTTTGATAATGCTGTGCCCAATAATCGGTGGCAAAGAACGAAAAGGTAAACTAGAAACAATGGTACTTACTCGTTGACAATCATTGCCAAGTAAGTCGCATAGATGTCGAGCATCTCCTTTGATAATTCGTATTTGGGGACAACGCCGGCGTAAACAATCTACGAGAGTTGCCGATAGTTCTATTGACACCAAACGCTCTGGACTAATACCATGTTGTAACAAAGCTTCCGTTACTACACCAGTGCCTCCCCCAAGTTCCACCACAATTCCCGATTCAGTTTTGGGGACAAAATTAGCGATTGCCTGTGCGAGCCATGGTGAACTTGTCCAAAGCGTTCCCATACTTCGAGGATTACGCAATGTTTCACGGGCAAATAACATCCATGTTGGGGTTTTGGTTTTGCTAATTGAAATGTCAGTCAGGAATTTTTCTCGAACCGAATTGACAAACACCCGTGAAAAGCTGACATCACGTACTCTAGCAACTGATTGATTAAAAAAAGTTTTTGCTTTTACTATGTTGCGTTGAATCACTCATCTATTTCCTTATAAAAGAAGTAAGGATATGAAATTTGTACGGTTGTGAAAGCGAATAGAAGTCAATTGAGCTGACAAATTGACAGTGCCTCAATTTTTGCCATAAGCTATAGACGTTCAGATAAATAAGTTCACTTAAAACCTCCGAGGTTTCCAAAACCTCGGAGGTTTGACTGCAAACATTTTTATGAAAGTCTATCTAACCGCACAAGGTTGAAAATAATATGCTGAGAGTATAACGAATTGACGAAATAAACGAATTTTTAAGTTGAATGACTGATTTTAAAATCATCAAAAAACTAATTTAACCACTTTTTTCATTTTCACCTTTTTCAAGTACACTCTTGGCGATATTGTTAAAAAGAATAGCAGCCTTCAAAAATGTTGGGGGCAACCTTCGAGGTCAACCCCGACATTAAAATTTGGGGGCAACCTTCGAGGTCAGCCCCGACATTGAAATTTGGGGGCAACCTTCGAGGTCAGCCCCGCAATGCCATTAAGTTAAGGAATGTTTATTGGAATCCAAACCTTCAGATTTGGATTATATCGTTTAAAATCAAACACTTCCAAATCTAAAGGTTTGGACTCCAAGACTTAACTTAATGGCAGTGGGTCAGCCCCGACATTGATTGAATATTGTAGGGGCAATCCCTTGTGGTTGCCCCTTACTGGCATATTATTTATTGATGGTTTTGGATAAATTTTGGGATAGATAATAATTTTAAGTTCCCACGATTTTTGTTGTCACCGATATCGCCGGAGGGTTCATCAAAGTTCTTTTTACGGTGCATTCATTGGTTGCACGAATCAATGCCTGAGCATATTTCTCTGGAAAAGAGGGTGGTAATTCAATTTCAAGACGTATATTTTTAATCAGCCTAGTTTTCTTATCCCAATCATTAGACTGGCACAACTGAATACCTTCAGTAGAAATGTTCCGGGTTTGACAAAAACGTACTACAAAAAAGCCGGCACAGGTTGCCAGACTACTTAAAAAATAAGCAAAAGGTTCCGGAGCAGTCTCCTCGCCGCCGATCTTTTTTGATTGGTCAGTATGAACCGTGAAATTATTAAAATTAGCGTTGACCTTCATGCCGCCGCCAAATGTAACTGTCATATCCATCTGATTATCCTAATTCTCAAGATTATTCCTGACTATACCGTTTTCTGTTGATAAGCAATATTAAATGTAGGGTGGGCAGTTTTTTTTGCCCACCATCGTAATTATTTAAGGCTCCCAAAAAAATACTTGCCAACCCAACATTTAACTAAGAGTTCTCCAGATTATTCGCTATTTGCGAAGAAATGCCTCAATTTCTGCCACCGTCTTTGGTAAGTCTGCCGTCAATACTTCATGCCCCCCTTCTGTTATTAAGACATTATCCTCTATACGAATACCAATATTCCACCATTTTTCTTCAATGTCTTGTGCAGGGGGTATATATATGCCGGGCTCAACCGTCATCACCATACCATTTTCAAATTCTCGCCATATCTCATCAATTTTGTAATTACCTGGATCATGGACATCCATGCCAAGCCAATGACCAATATGGTACATGTAAAAACGTTGGTAAGCCTCTTCGTCAAGCAAATTCTCTAGTTTACCAATGAGTAAACCTAATTCGATAAGTCCTTTAGTGATTACTCTTGCCGCCGCATCGAATGGTTCATTCCAACGATTGCCTGGATAAATCTTACTCAGTGCCGCCCGCTGGGCTTTTAAAACCAATTCATAAATAATCTTTTGCGGCTTAGTAAAGTATCCATTTATCGGAAAAGTGCGCGTAATGTCAGAGGCGTAGTAATCAAGTTCGGCTCCGCTATCAACAAGTACAAGTTCGTTATCATTGAGTTGCGCATTGTTAGCAGTATAGTGAAGTATACACGCATTCTTGCCACCCGCTACCATGGTGGGAAATGCCGGCTCCCGACAACCACTGTGAAGTAACTCGTGGACTATTTCCGCTTCGATTTCATATTCATATAAACCGGGACGACAAAATCGCATGGCGCGTTTATGGGCTCGAATAACAACTTTAGCTCCGGCACGTATAGTATGTATTTCCACATCGTTTTTGCGTAAACGCATTTCGTGCAGGATATAGTCTAAAGCCATTACTTCAGTTGGGGCAACAACGCCGGCACGAACCCGTCCTCTTAGTTGATTAAGCCACTCTATTATTTGCTCATCAAATTCCTGATAATAGCCCATGGGATAGTACAAGCGGTGGCAACTTTCCATTAAACCGGGCACAATTTCATCAATATCAGTAATTGGAAAAGCGTCATCGGCACCGTATATTTGACAAGCCCCTTCTAAACCGGCACGATTGCCAGACAATGTTTCTTGATATTGATCTTTTTCACGGCAAAATAATAAATATTGCCCTTGTTCACGTTCTGGGATAAGTACGGCAAGTGCCTGTGGCTCAGGGAAACCTGAGAGGTAATAAAAGTTGCTATCCTGACGATAAGGATAAGGTACATCACGGTTACGGTATTGCAGCGGTGCTGCCGGTAAAATTGCTATGCTCCCCTCGCATAGGAGAGTCATTAATTTTTGGCGGCGTTTTTTAAATTCACTCTTGTCCATATTTCTTATCCGCCGTCAATTCTTCGTATAAACTCATTACTCCAACTCTCACGTATTCAACAATTTGCATATAATCTTTCTCAAGTTCATCACTATCTTCAGCCGGTGCAATGCGTGATACGGATACAACATCACGAATAAATTCTTGGGCATCATCAGATAAACAATTTGTTTCAATGGCGGTCAATCCCAAGCCCAGTGAAAATCCTTCACACCAACCACCTAATGCTTGAGTGCGCTCTGACAGAGGAATATCATCCGCTGGCAATAATGGCATGAATTCGCAGTTAAAAGAATTTAATTGCTCCAAAGTATAGTCCTTTACCAACAATAATTGTTGTTGACATTTTGAAGTTAAAGCGTCTTTGGTTACCGTTTCACCAAGAGCGTACTTGAACCATTCATCTGAAGAAAATGGTTGAGAGCTACATAACAAACCACATAAAACACCGTGGGTTTCAGCGGCATCCATTAAGGTGCCAACATGTAGTAGAGATTTATTTAAAGGTTCGTAAATTTCTTCCACATTTATTCCTTCATTTCGGCTAGTTCTGAAAAGCTTGTGCTGGTATGTTTGTTTTATCTAAAACTTGGTTTCCCATTTTAGCCGATTTGGTGGATACGCACATCCACTCTTACTGGTTTTAATTTAATCGTAATATAAAATATATTAATTAATAATATGCAATATAAAAGTACCTTAAAAATAAAGTAGTTATAGTCATTAGATAACAAATTAGGTTAAAAAATAGTGGCAAAATTATGTGATTTCAGTATTATTCACATTTTAAATTTGTTGAATAAACTTGAGGTATAGTAATATATATATAATATGTGTTTGTGTGAATAGTGTGTAGCAAATGGCAGTATTTATTATTGAGCATATATAATGATCCTTCATTCGTTGTAAATAAAACGTTACGTTTGCGGTTGCAAACCCCAATGTCATATCGTATCGGGCATTCGCGGTGGTTTGCCCCTACAAACTCCACGTTATTAATTCACAATTCACAATTTACACTGAGAGGAACCAAACGATGGCACGCATTACGATAGAAGATTGTTTAGAACAGGTTGGTAATAGATTTAACCTTGTGTTACTTGCCAGCAAACGCGCCCGTCAACTGGCTATGGGAGCATCGCCTTTGGTGCTACCTGAACACGATAAACCAACGGTATTAGCATTACGAGAGATTGCCGCTGGTAAAATCACGCCGGCCAATTTTGAGAAATTCCCTCTTTAAACCCACAAATTTGCAGCCCATAAGCTGGGTTCTTATGCCATTATGCCGGTTCCGCTAGTTCCCCCCTCCCGTATATTGATAAGTGACTTATGTGACTTACTTGAAACCTATCTTGAACCACAACAAATTAAAGAGGTTTATCGTGCCTACTTAAGAAGTGCTGAAGCCCATGAAGGTCAAAAGCGGAAATCCGGTGAACCTTATATTTTTCACCCCATTGCGGTGGCCAATATTTTAGGTCAAATGCAGATGGATACTCAAACGTTATGTGCGGCTCTTTTACATGATGTTATTGAAGACACCGGTATCAGCAAAGAAAAACTTGAGCTAGAATTTGGGGAGGCGGTTGCCGAGTTAGTCGATGGTGTTAGCAAATTGTCCTCGATGCAATTTGAAACTCGTGAACAGGCACAAGCAGCTAGTTTTCGCAAAATGCTATTGGCGATGAGCCGCGATATTCGTGTAATTATTGTTAAACTCGCGGATCGTCTCCATAATATGCGGACAATAGGTGCAATGAAACCGACTGCTAGGCGGCGTATTGCCGGTGAAACCTTAGAAATCTATGCCCCCATAGCCTATCGTTTGGGCATGAATGCCGTGCGTATTGAGCTTGAAGAACTCTGCTTTATAACACTCTATCCATTACGCTACCAAGTGTTAGCCCAACGAATGCAAAAGGTGTATAACAAGCGAGCCGATATTTTTCAGAATTTTAAAACCACCATTGAGCAGGCTATCAGTCAGAGTTCGATTAATGCTAAAGTTGTTAAACGAAAAAAACATTACTATGGTATCTACCACAAAATGCGCGAGATAAAAGGGCCTACTTCTGTTGACAAACGTAAGTCCTTTTCTCAAGTAACCAATGCCGGTGCATTACGGATTATTGTCAATAATGTCGATGACTGTTACCGCGTGCTTGGGGTGGTACATGGTATCTATAAACCGATATGTGAACGCTTTAAAGATTATATCGCTATTCCTAAAGTCAATGGCTATCAATCTCTACATACAGTGCTATTTAGCTCTCATGGATTATTAATTGATATTCAAATCCGTACTACTGCAATGCACGAGTTAGCAGAACATGGCATTACAGCTTATGGCTTATATCAATTCAACAAGGACCTTGATTGTCCGCATGAAGCGACTAGTTATATTACTCGCCGGCGAACCAACGAATGGTTACACAGTTTATTGGATATACAACAAAGTGCCAGCGATTCTAGGGAATTTTTGGAACATGTCAAAATTGATTTATTCCCCGATGAAGTGTATGTATTTACGCCCCAAGGCAAAATCATGCAATTACCCAAAGGGGCAACGGCGATTGATTTTTCTTATGCTATACATAGTGACGTGGGTAACAAGTGCATTGCGGTAAAAATAGATAATCAATATGCTTCCCTGTCAACCCCATTAGTTAGTGGACAAACTATTGAAGTATTGACAACGACATGGGCACGTCCAAATCCAAGTTGGCTAGATTTTGCCGTCAGTGCTCGTGCTCGAAGCCACATTCGGCACTTTTTGAGAAATCTCCAATACGATGAAGCAATTTTGTTGGGTAAGCGCATGTTGGATAAGGAATTAACGGCTTATTCTTTATCAGTAGATAAATTCAGCGAAAAACAACGTTCCGGTTTGCAAACTGCTTTTAATGTCGATAAGTTAGATGCCTTATTGGCAGAAATCGGTCTCGGTAATCGGATGGCATTGATTGTCGCACGTCAATTTGATCCAATGCTTGAGAAATCAACTGAACAACTCCCGGCGAATAGAACACCTAAACCTTTGATTATAAAAGGAACTGAGGGTATTCTCGTAAATTTTTCGCGTTGCTGTCGGCCAATTCCCGGTGATGAGATTATTGGGTTTGTAAGTTCTGGTCGCGGTATTATCATTCACACTGCCACTTGTAAAAATATTGCTGAATACCGTTATCGCCCCGAAAAATTATTGGCCGTAGAATGGGAAGCCGGAATTGTTGGGGACTTTTTCGTTGATATTCGCGTTGATGTACAGGATAAACGGGGAGTTTTGGCTTCTGTAGCAGCGGCTCTTTCCAATATGGGTAGCAATATTGAACATGTTGCTAATGAAAACCGTGAAATGGGTTATAGTACAATTAAGTTTTGTATCTCAGTACGAAATCGTGATCATTTAGCGACTATCATGCGACATCTGCGACGATTGGAGAATGTAGCTCGCATTCAACGCCGCAAAGGCAGTTAATGGTGAATGGTGAATGGTGAATGGTGAATGGTGAATGATGAATGATGAATGATGAATGGTGGATAAATATTCCAATTGCTTGAGATGACGGATTTTGGCAGCAATTGAGCCATTCATTTCATAAATTTGATGTACGTTCAGTATAATTTTATTAATTAGCACATTAAACCTACAATTCATCATTCACCATTTATAATTCACCATTCACCATTCACCATTCATAATTATGTAAAAATGACTAAACCTATAACTATTTTAGACGATGTCAACGCACGAGTGGCAGAACAACTAGCGCGTCTCGGTATCCATACCATAGAGGACATGTTATTTCACTTGCCTTTGCGTTATGAAGATCGTACCCAAATAAAACCAATAAAGCATTTAAAAGTCGGGGATAATGTTTTGATTGAAGGCACCATTGACGCTACCGAAGTAAAATTCAGTCGCAAACGTTCTCTTGTTTGTATGCTTACTGATGGTGATGGCACTATCATGCTACGATTTTTTCACTTCTATCCCTCGCAACGAGAAAAGTTAAAACGGGGTGTCCGTCTACGTTGCTTCGGTGAGGTACGACAAGGTTATCAGTGTTTAGAGTTGGTGCATCCTCAATATGAACATATCAGTGATCAAAATTCAGCAATTTTACTAGAAAAACACTTAACCCCAATATATCCTAGCAATAGTAACTTAAATCAGTCCTTATTCTATTCTCTTATAAATCAAATCTTTGAATCACACGAAATTATTGAGCATATACCCGCTACGATACGAAGCCAATTTAAGTTATTATCCTTAACTGAAGCGGTGCTTACGTTGCATCGTCCACCACCCAACGTTTCTCTCAATACCTTAAAAACCGGCAAACATCAGGCTCAACAACGGCTGGCTTTTGAAGAGTTATTGGCGCATCATTTGAGCTTATATACTCTACGCTCTCATGCCAATAGTCGCGGTACTCCCAGCTTGGACAATGCCGGGCACTTGGCTCAAACTTTATTGGCACAGTTACCATTTAAACTTACCACCGCTCAGCGACGGGTTGTCAACGAGATTGCGGCTGATTTACGGGCAATGCACCCTATGCAACGTTTGTTACAAGGCGATGTCGGTTCCGGCAAAACTATCGTTGCTGCTCTGTGCGCGTTACAAGCGATTGAATCCGGTTATCAAGTTGCGGTTATGGCTCCCACTGAGTTACTTTCTGAGCAACATAAGCGCACGTTTATGCAATGGTTGCAACCCTTAAAAATTGAAATGACTTGGTTAACCGGCAGTCTTACCAAGAAAAAACGTGAGCAAGCTTTGGCAAATATTGCCACCGGGCATGCATCATTAGTAGTGGGCACCCATGCCCTGTTTCAAAAAGATGTTGAATTTGCCAAATTGGGTTTGGTAATTGTTGATGAACAGCACCGTTTTGGGGTACACCAACGTTTAGCTTTGCGTGACAAAGGTAGTCAAGATGGCACTTATCCCCATCAACTGATTATGACTGCCACCCCAATCCCTCGCACTTTAGCAATGACGGCTTATGCCGATTTAGACACCTCCATCATTGACGAATTGCCCCCCGGGCGTACGGAAGTTACCACCGCTATTATTCCCAATACCCGCCGTGATGAAATCATGCTCCGAATTCAACATGTATGTAAAAACGAAAATCGTCAAGCTTATTGGGTGTGTACATTGATCGAAGAATCGGAAAAAATGCAATTTCAGGCGGCGGTTGATACCACTGAACAATTGCAAAAAGTGTTACCAGATTTACAAATTGGATTAGTACATGGGCGCATGAAATCCAAAGAAAAAGAAGAAGTTATGGCTAAATTCCAAGCTGGAAAATTGGATTTGTTAGTGGCAACAACGGTGATTGAAGTCGGTGTCGATGTTCCTAATGCAAGTTTGATGATCATTGAAAATGCTGAACGGCTCGGTTTAGCACAACTACATCAATTACGGGGGCGCGTCGGGCGGGGGGCGTTACAAAGTTATTGCGTATTGCTCTATCAACAGCCTTTATCCGAAATTGCTAAATCACGTTTAGCAACCATACGCGATACTCACGATGGGTTTGCAATTGCACAACGCGATTTGGACATAAGAGGACCGGGGGAAGTTTTAGGTACACGCCAAAAAGGAATATTGGATTTACGAGTTGCTGATTTACAGCGGGATAAAGCACTCTTACCCGATATTGTGAAAGCTGGCAAAATATTACTTAAGCAATATCCAGAGCAATGTAAACTATTGATACAACGCTGGATGAAAGAAGGATTGCATTATGGTGGGGTTTAATGGTTAATGATGAATGGTGAATGGTGAATGCATGATTCATATAGACGTAAATTAAGAAATAACTTCACGAAAAACCTTATCGGTTTTGGAAACGCTCTACGGTTTGGCTCCAAATATTTTTCTGAAAATCTATAGTTGATGTACCATCTTGCCAGCCTGTAAACCTAAAAAGCCCTTAGTAATAACAGATTGGCCTTGTTTTAATCCTTCCAAAATTTCTACTGAAGCGGCTAAACGTAACCCGGTGCGTACTGTTTGGCGTTGCGCTTTCTGTTGGGCATCTACAATATAAACATATTCACTATTACGATCCCGGCGTATTGCTGTATAAGGTAAAGTCAAGCGGGGTGAAAATTGGCGAGTCAAAGTTACGCGGCAAAATTGCCCTTCTCTGGCTCCTTTGGGTAAGGGGCGTAAAGTAATTTCTATCTTGCCAAAACGGGTGTGTGGATCGATAGTGGGATGAATCCGTGAAATTGTCCCCTTGAAGGACTTCGTCCCAAGCGCATCAATCCGCACCGAAACCGGCTCTTTGGGTTTTAGTTGGGATATAAGTCGTTCTGATATATCCACATCTACCACTAATGAAGAAGGAACTATTATGGTTAAAACATGAGTGTTTGCACTTACAACATCACCCGGCTCTACTAAACGAGCCGTGACGATACCGGCAAAAGGCGCGGTAATTTTGGTATAACTTAAACGAGTCCGCAAAATTTTTTCAGAAGCTCGGGCAATTTCTTGTTCGGTTTGGACGCGTGAGAATTCATCGGCTGACACTATACGTTTTTTGGCTAACTTTTTATAACGCTGTGCATTAACCCGGGCATATTTATGAGTGGCGATGGCTTTATCTAATTCCGCTTTTAGTAGGACATTGTCTAATCGTATGAGAAGTGCTTTTGCTTTCACAGCGTCACCTTCATAGTAAGGCAAATGTGTAATGCGTCCTTCTTCTTGCACAAAAATCCGTACTACGCGCCGCGCTCGTAAGTTGCCAGTATAAACTGCGGTTGTGGTTAAAGGTTGCTTTGTTACTACTGTAGTTTTTACCAGATGGGCGGTAGATTTTCGGGCAGTACGTGTGGTGGGGGCTTCGGGTTGGTTACAAGCGGTGACTAGTAAAACTAAAATAATTGTGAATTGTGAATTGTGAATTGTGAATTGTGAATTTTTCACTTGCGTGTTAAGAAATTTTTTGATACAAATGCGAGCCCATTTTTTTGCCCAAGCAACTTGGAGTATTTATTAAGTTTATTATTAATCATTATAAATAATATCTATTAGCAAATGTCTGACACTGAAACCAGCGGACTTATTTTCACCCCTTACCAAATTGTCCAAGGTGAAGAGTATATGTCCGAAAAACAACTTGAACATTTTCGGCAAATATTGTCGCAATGGAAAAATAATTTAATGGTTGAAGTGGATCGGACAATGCGTCACATGCAGGACGATGTGTTACAGTTTCCGGACCCTAATGATCGTGCCTCGCAAGAAACAAATTTTACGATAGAATTGCGTACTAGGGACCGAGAACGCAAATTAATTCAGAAAATAGATGGTGCCATGAAAACCATAGACTGTGGTGAGTATGGTTTTTGTGTCTCTTGTGGAACAGAAATTGGGGTCAGACGAATAGAAGCAAGACCTACCGCCACAAAATGTATTGATTGCAAAACCCGAGATGAATTTCGAGAAAAACATATTCAAAGTTAAGTGCTTCAAAAATAGTTGACAGTTTCTGATATAAAAACCACAAAAACTACAATGATTTTTCTGGTTCCCACGCGCCGGTGTCACTGCTATTAAGTTAAGTCTTGGAGTCCAAACCTTTAGATTTGGAAGTATTTGATTTTAAACGACATAATCCAAATTCTTTCGGTTTGGATTCCAATAAACATTCCTTAACTTAATGGCATTGATGTGCCGGCGTGAGAACTAGAAATTATGGTGGGTTTCGCTATCGCTCTACCCACCCTACATTTGATGATTTTTGACTTATGTATGTATAACCCGGTGCTTGGGAACGAGAAAATTCATAATTCACCATTATTAAAACACTGACATTTTTTGTGTAGTTATTTGCAAATCGCTTAACTCTAGTGAGGTTGAGGTATTTGATTTTAAACGGAATACCAATTTCTTGACCGCTTGATATTTCTGTAGCTGTTTAGTGTGCGGTTGGGTTCGTCGATCTACCGAGTAAACCCCAAGGATTGCGTGTGTTTGTTGGTTTAAGCCGGTTTTTATGGAATATTTACCATAATGTTCGCCATGTTCACCAAGGCATAAAATCTCGGCTTCATAGCCTTCGGTATCTCCGGTCACAAGGGCAATGAAAATGAAATGAAAATCTATCGGAAGACCATTAATTGTCAAGGTTTTTTCGGCCCATTCATTGCCTTTAGAAACCAGTTTTATTTCCGATATTCCATGAATTTTTTCCTGAAGTTCTGTCAACAAATCACGACGGGAAAGATAAAGTTTCCAAGAATTATCATGCCAAGGGTAAGGCCAACTTGTTATGAGCTGATCAGAGTCTTGCTTCCACTTGGTAATTTCATCACGCCAGTTTGGGGCTCCTTCAGTATATGCCATCCAATATTCTCTGGCTTTAAAAGTGGTAAATCCCATCACAAATGATATACCAAGCAATATCAACAGGAATGCCGATTTTAAATTTAATTTTTTGTTAAATTGGATATTGTCTAATATCAATAACAAAAACAATATGCCCGGAATAACCGCATAACGTCCATAAGGAACACTTCGCATTGAGCCATACGAAACTAACAGTGACACTAATATAAAGGCAATCAGCAAAAAAAGCCGATAGATTGAAGTCCTATTTCTTACCAACCAATAAAATATAGTGATTATGGTTACCACTATTGCCAAGCAAACGAGCAATAGCGATGTACCGGCTAACTTGCCGGTTATCATAAAATCTTCTACATTGGCACCTAATCTTACCCATAAGCCCATTAGGGGAGTCATTATATGGTAATTGAAAATATAAATAGGAGCCCGGAGCCAATCAAATTGACTAATCTTAGTTGGACTTACCATATCAAGATGGTTAATGATTAAGAACAGAGAGGCTTGAACACTTGACATCGCAAATACAATAAGGAAATGCCACAACGGCTCTTTTGACTTTTCATACCATGCCTTTAACAGAAAAACTGGAGCCAGAAACATTGTGTAGGGACCGGATAATCCACAAAAGATTAATAGCAATCGGTATAACCATCGTTTCCGCTGGCTCAATGTCTGAGAATCAAGCCGTTCAAATAAGATACTTATGGAAATTATGCCGCAATGGACTTGCAAATTGATGGTGTTTAACCAAATTTCGGCATCTGTAGAGGTGGGTGCGAGGAGAACAATAAGACAGGCCAACAATTTTTTTATTGGACTATCCCAAATGTAAGAATCCCCCCACAATATGATCCCAAAGGGGATTAATAAAATAACCAGTGAAAAATAGGTTGAAACCGTTGGCGCATATTCAAGCGGAAACAGATGAGCGGCAAAGGTGAGAGGAATATTGACTGACATAGTAATATATTCCGCCGTATATCTAGGAATAAAATATAACCCTTCCCAAAAACCGTTTTCGTAGATACTCTTAAAATAAAGCGTACCCTCCTCCGCCCAAAATCTTGGATATAAAAGCAAATCCGGCGAACGATAAGCAACGAGTCCAACAATAAAAAATAAGATAATTCTTTTATCAAGAAGAATTTTTGCAAAGCTCATAAGAAAAAAGTTCCTTGGTGGAAACTAAGAATTTTAGTTACAATTTGGAGCCAAACCTCCGAGGTTTTTCTGGTTCCCACGCGCCGGCGCTCATCGTTTCTGGTTCCCACGCGCCGGCGTGGGAACCGATTCAGGACGCGCCAGCGTCCCGTGTTTGTAGTCGGCAAGCCGCGACGCTGGCGCGTCGAGACTGCATTCCCACGCCGGCGCGTGGGAACGAGAAAAATCACCATTCATAATTCATAAATCACCATTCACATTAGCATGTCCCAATCTATTCTTATTTTGTCACCAGATGTCATTACTGAACGTATGGCCGGGCCGGCCATTCGTTATTGGGAATTTGCCAAAGCTTTAACCCACGATCATGTAGTCACGTTAGCAATACCTAATACAATACCTGACACGTTGCCACAAACCATACCGATAGTACAACATACCCCGGAGAATATTGCCGCGCTTGTCAGCCGCCATGATATAATATTATTTCAGGGTTATCTTCTTGATTATTATCCATTACTCCGGCAGACTGATAAGATATTAGTTACCGATTTGTATGACCCTATTCCTTTAGAGGGTTTAGAACAACGTAAAGATGAAACGCCGGCTGAAGCCTCGCCAATTATAGCTGATCAAGTGCGTATGATGAGTGACCAACTCAAATTGGCTGATTATTTTCTCTGTGCGAGTACACGTCAACGCGATTTGTGGTTGGGTTATCTTATGGCCGTAGGACGAATTAATCCATTAACTTATGATGAGATTAAACAGCGGGTGTTAACGGTCCCATTTGGTTTTCCAGACAATACTCCACAGCGAACTGATGCCGGCTTTCGAGCCACACTTGATAATGAAACTAAATTTGTTTTATTATGGGGTGGTGGTATTTGGGAATGGTTTGATCCGCTGACTTTGATTCGTGCTGTGCATCGTTTGCTACCGCGCTACCCGGGTTTAAAATTAGTTTTTTTAGGTACCCAACATCCTAACCCTGTAATTCATGCTATGCCCATGCAACACCGGGCGGAGGCATTGGCGCGTGAACTTGACATATATAATACATCTGTCATTTTTCAGGCAGGTTGGGTCCCTTATGATACCCTTCATAATCATTTACTGGATGCTGATGTCGGGGTCAGTGCCCATTTCGATACGCTAGAAACCCATTTTTCTTTCCGCACCCGTATCCTATATTATTTATGGGCTGGGAAACCAATTATCACGACTACCGGTGATGTACTTGCTGACGAAATTGCTCATTACCACGCCGGCATTGTGGTCAATCCGGCCGACGAGGCTGCTTGGGTAGAGGCCATTGAAAAGTTACATGATCCTATGTATTATGCAGCCTGTGTAAAAGGGGTTAAGAATCTTGCCCAGTCGTACCAATGGTCAAAAGTGGTCCAACCTTTGCGAACATTATGTGCTAATGCTTCTTTGTCCTCAGATATGATTATCGAAAACGGTTACCGAAAATCATCTCATTGGGATTGTGTACAAGAAAATAATGCGCTAAAATCTCAATTGATTGAGTTGGAACAACAGTTAGCAATTATGGAAAACTCCAATTCGTGGCGGGTGACTTCACCATTGCGGGATTTGCGGCGACGGCTCACGCATTGGAAAAAATAAGGGTTGACAAATGAGGGTTGACACATATAGTTTTTCAGATAAATAATTTCACACGCCAAACCTGACAGGTTTTGGAAACCTGTCAGGTTTTAATGAAGTTATTTTTCTGAATGTCTATAGGTCAACCCCTACACAATGTTTGTAGGGGCGAACCTATGTGTTCGCCCAAAATAAGGGTTGACACATAGATCAACCCCTACACAATGTTTGTAGGGGCAAACATAAGTTCGCCCCTTTGAAAATTTAAGTGACAAAAAAAGTGTTGCACAAAAATTCACGGTGTTGTATATTTGCATTCCGTCGGGTTTGGGAGTGTTGTGTTAATACTTAACATCACTTAATTAATTACATTTGTTAAGACTTAGTTCTGGAGTGGCCAACTGCAAACATGGAGTGCAAAGTTTACTTTGCAAATTCAGAGCTTGCGAAATTTACCTGAAAAAGTTGTCCATGCTTGATGTTGACCAAATTTTTTTTGGATTGGCTCTTGACACTAATCTTAATGAGTGTACTATGTGTGTCTAGGAACCACACTATCAAGTCGGTAGCATTCCGTTCCTTGACACTTCATAGTACTCTGTCAAGATGAAGATGGAGTACAAAGCTTCAGCTTTGTGCGTGACCTGACAAAGCTAAAGCTTTGGACTCCAAGTGACAAAATCTAAATTGACGGAGTATTAAAGGTAGAAGTTGTTGTTGACGATACGCTTTTGATTTAATAAGGAGAAAGAGCAGAGATGTGGGGACCGATTCTTGTAATCGGACTTTACTATTTAAGTGAATTCAGTTATTCTGACTGAGACAGTGTGTTAATAACTTAATTAAAAAGAGGACTTCATTAATTATGAAGATAAAGAAGATTGTTGCAGCCGCAGGCGTGGCTTTGACTCTTGGAATCGCGTCGCAAGCTGCGAATGCGGTAATAGAGCTAGAGCACGATGCTAGAGGTGATGCCCTGTTGTTTCCCCTTGTGGTTGGGTTAAATGGCTTTGAGAATTACTATGCCATTTCCAATAGTGCGCCTGAGTGGATCCAAGGGCATATTCGTTTCCGTGGTGCCGCATGGTGTGGTGAGTTGCTTGACTTTGATGTCCTTCTCTCCCCGGGTGATGTGTTTGTATTTCGGATTGCTGATGTCGATGGTGATGGCGAGTGGGAAATTGATCAGACTCTGGATAGACATAATTTCCAATATACTGGTCTGCTTGAGGCGGATGATCAACCTGAAATGGGTTTACGGACTTCAACTTGTGTTTCCTTAGCTGATGGTTCCACCAAACATAAGTGTATGGATCCCAATTATGCCTTAATCCCAGAAAAGAAGTTGTTAGATGCTGGGGTGAGTGAAGAACATATTGCCCATCAAAAGAATATGGTTCATTTTGAGTTCATCGGTGAAGCCGTTCTGAATAATCTGAACGTGCTTGGCCCTAACCTGATGCCCATTTTGTTGAGTGGGGTTCCAGGTACATGGGCACGATATCAAACTGATGTTTTTTCGGGGCGTGGTACCTCAGCATGGAAATGGAGTAATGCTGCTAATAATTTTGCTACCTATCCGCCGACTTCACAAAATCCAGATTGGATTGGTGATCGTGGTTTAAGAGATGTGGGGAATTGGTTGAGTGGTGTTGGTTTTATAAGCACAGTTGGTATGGGGATGGGGGTTGCGTATAACGCTGAAGCACTTGTCAACTTCCGTACTGAGATTAATCAACATCGCGTAGAGAATTACCGCGTGGATAAGCTTGGACAACCACTTAATTCAAACACCAAAGCTGCGGATAGTGCGGTTATTGTCCACGATGAGAACGGTGCAGGGCTATCATTCGGTCCTCCGCCATTTGGGGATTATCTCTATCGGATTGATGACAATCCAGACCTTTCCCTAAGAAATAATGAAGATGCCTTTGAGTCGCGTATTAGCTTTAATAATACTTGGGGACCAACCTTAGCCGATGGCGATGATTACGATATGACTCGTTGCGGTGGGGAATGGGGACTAGGTAATGTTTATAGTACTAAAGCACCAAGGGTACTCGGCGACCCAACCTCTCTCACACCTGTAAACTTGAGACGGACGTTAGGAACTGGTTGTAAGGTGGATGATATGTGGTTTGAAGCTAGCTGTGGTGTGCCGGAGAATCAGTTTGATGATTGGGACCAAAGAACGATAACGGGTAGTGCGGCCGTGAGTTTATCGACAAAACAAGGGGTTAACAGCCTTGCTGAAGTAGAAGAAGCTATCCGCGTGGGAGGACAAAACTTTGGTGGCTATTACTTTGATGATGCAGCACCTGGCCCAGATCATCGTTCCAGTCATTCCTTTGAAACATGGTTTTCTGTTTGGGCTCCTACCAAATTCTTTTATGCAGAGGAAGTGCGTAAATCAACGCTTTGTGGTGGTGGAATTTACCTTCCTGAAATAACGGGTCCAGCTGCAGCTGCAGCAACTACGTATCAGGTGCGGGCTATCACATCACTGTTAACGTTTAACCCCAAAGATTTTGCGGTTGATGTGTGGAATATTGAAGAGAAACCTTGGTGTGGTGGCGGATTTACCCAAGGTAGTGACTGTATCTCACCCTTTACAGCAGAACAGTGCGCTTCCATTACAATTAACCCAAATTGTAATAAAGTTTGTGGTGAACAACAGTGTTTCTTCCCGATAAGCTATCTCAAGGATATCACAACCAATTTGACTGAGAGTGAGAAAAGTACCTTCCGCGTAGGGAGAACGGAAATGCTCCCGACTAACAATGACGCTGTGAAGAGTGCATGTGAGAAATCATTCTGCCAGCGTGATGATTATCCAGTAATTATCTACAATTTTGATAATAGCAGCGGTTCCGAATTCTCGCATTGGAGAAAAATGGTGCGATGATTAAGTCTTTGTGGCCTTCTAAGTTAAAACTTGGGTAGTAGTGGTTATAAACAAACCTGACAGGTTTTTGAAACCTGTCAGATTTTTTTCGACGAATCTCACTACTGTTAAAACTTGGACTCTGACAGTTTAGTTTCTTTGCGTGTTTTATCTTTTTTCTCCCCCAATTAAACGGGGAGAAAATGTCAATTCCCCCGGTTATTCCCTGTTTTTTTTTGAATTTAGGGGGTGGGTCAATTCGTTTCCTTTTTCTATGAATTTGATTGACTATCGGTATATTTCTACCTCTCAGTCTTCCAATATTTCTCTTTTTAGCTTCTACAAATGGTCTGGTTAGCATATCAAGCGTAGCACGATAACGTATAATAATCTGACATTAGGCGCATCTCCTCTTCAAAAAAAATCGCTGATTATAACGGATTTTGGGGAGGGCCTAAACATGGGGCATTTGACGAGATTTTGTGAGTTCAATCAAAATTCCCATACAAAAACCATACAAAAATCATGAATTTAATGGTTGATGTGGACGAATTCACCGAAATTCCTTGCCCTTTGAATTTTGACTTCCCGAATGAAACCTTTGTATTCTGCCCCCAAAAAATGCCTCCCCAAAATCCGTTACAATCAGAAAAATCGTTAACATATCGTTAACATCGCATAATCAATGAAGATTCTCAGGTTGAGTTACCTAAACGTTTGAAATGCTGAATGCTAAGTTTATGCGTACAAATACCGAGTATGTATAAATAAAGTATTGCTTTGTTCGTTAATTTATATGAATTACATCTAAACATCAAAAACCTTTCCTAATTGATAAATAACTTAAAAAATGCCAACAATACTTAATCCTAATCTGCTCCGTTTTCAATGGGCGATGTTACTACTCATATACATGGTTACACCGACAATTTGGGCAGATCCTGCTTCATTTACCATTTATGTAAATGAAGGAGGCCCTCCTTATACTGTGTATTTAAGAGCCTCTAACCATTTAGCCATCAAAAGGCTACAATGGTCCGATAGTAAAGGCCATGCCCTTGTCCAAGATATAACTACATCAACCGTGTTTGCTGACGCTGGTACATACACAATTACGCTAAAGGTGTGGGATGCTGCCGGCAATTCCGATACATTAACAAAATCAGTCACAGTTGGGAATGTGCCACCAAAGGTAGTAGTAGACCCCGATGAGCCTGACCCCCAGAAAGTTATACCAACTGGTCCATCCCCCACACCTAGTTTTGACATTGAGAGAAAAGATGGGCTCACCGTATATGTAGACGCATCTGCATCTCGCCCCGGGGATACTAAGGGTTCAATTACTAGCTATAATTATTACGTTGGAAACGATCCCCGTCCCGCTGTCACTATCCCAATAACATCAATCACTTTTTACCAAGCTGGCACCTATAAAATTTCCCTTCATGTGAAAGATAGTAATGAAAACTGGAGTGCTACTCCGGCCCAGCAAACCGTGAATGTACAAGCGGCACAAACAGAACCACCGCCTACAGTCCCCCTTACAGCCAGTTTCACAACTGGGGCGGGTGCGGGATGCACTGTACGTGTAAACGCTTTTGCTTCCACACCAAGGGACCAAATTAATAGATATGAGTACACTTGGCAAAAAAATAGTTCCACAGAATCAGACAAGATTTCTACTACTGATCCTTATGGAAATGCGAGCATAACTTTGCCTAGTTCGGGCAAATACACTATTTCTCTTCAGGTATTCGATGCTTCTGGTAATCCGTCTACAAACGATTCAACCCAAAATGTAGAAGTAGGCGCTAGTTGTACCTCGACAGGTGAAACTGAATTGCCAATAAAAATAGCGTTTGGTAATAATGTGCCGGTTGAACTTAATGCTAATAACCAAGAATACATTAGCCAAGAATTACCTATTGAGACTAAGATAGAACTCCACATTGAGAATACGGGTGATGTACCTCTTACGCTAAGTGAGCCAATTATTAATTTTTCTCCACCAGAAGTGTTGTTTACAGTTGATAAATTCTCTGAAAACCCAATAAGCATAAAGGGAAAAAGCAGCGTCGAAGTTACGCTAGAAGCCTCTAAACAAATAACTGAAGCTACTCTTGGTAAAGCTACTTTATCTTTCTCTGTCACCAAGAATGAAGACATATTCAACATTAAGCTCATACTCAAAGGTACTGTTGTGCCTCAACCAACTCCACAGCCAGAAATATGGTTAGATAACCAAGCTATTAAATTCGATAATGATAACTCAAGTGAAGACATTGTTTTTAATTCAACTCCAATAGGAATGACTGAAACAAAAAACTTCGTAATCCAAAATGCGGAGGCTGCTGAGCTTACTGATCTCAATTTTATGCTTAATAACCAATTCGATTATGATTATGCCCCAAAAAATGATTCTTCATCATTTTCTATCATTTTGAATGCCACAAAAGTTGATAACAATCTAGGGGAAGTTTTCTCTTTTAAAATCAATGATGTTGAATATAAATTGGTACTCAAAGGTGAAGTCACACCGCCACCACAACCGAATGCATGTTTCACTGTTGTGCCAGACGCTGGGTTTGCCAATAATGCCTTTAACTTAAATTCTGAATGTTCTTCTGAAGGAGCCGGGTTAGCTTGGTCAGGGGGCGGAAGCTTTACTGATAACAACACCCAAGTCACCCAAGTTACATTTAGCGAAGGCGGTATTCACCCAATTACATTAACGGTAACAAATATTGCCGGCAAGACTGACTCCATGACTTATTATGTGGAAACGCCAATAGTTGAAACGTTGCCGGTTCCAAAGTTTTTTATTGAGCAGGCCGGTAATGATATAACTATTGATCCAGATGGCGGGAACATGCAATATAGATTATGGATAAATGGTGAGCAGAATTTATTATTAGAAAATAAATCTAGTTTTAATATTGGTATACTTGATCAACCTGAAAACACCATTGCTTTACTAGTTAACGGTAAGGATGTGGCAGTCGCTACAGGGACTGTAGCAAATGGTGTTGTGGTAACAAATCCGGTAGCCAATTTCCATATTAAGGTTGAGAATAAAGAAGTACCATCACATCATCATTCATTTCTTGGTATTGGAGCCGAACCACTACAAATTAAAGTGTTTTCTACTTTTGAGGTTGATGCTTCAAGTTCATTTCATCCTTCATCTGATTCCCTTATCGTAATTGACTCAAATAGCTATGAATGGTTTCTTGGTTTTGATAAAACCTGCAAAAAAGAAGTTGATTCGCAAAATGTTATTATTAACAACAAAAATAGCTCATTAACTAAACTCAGATTTACTCAAATAGCAGAGCAATATTTTCTTTGCTTACGAGTATTTGATAACGATGTAAGAGGAGCTGTCAGAGGAAAAGAAATAACTGTAGAAGGCTACGGTTTTCCAAATGATGATAAGGTTCACGGTGGAGTACTTGCCAAAAACCGGTTTTTAGTAAAGGATAAGTCTACATTAGAGTCTGATAACCATACATTTAAATTCAAGAATAATATGTTTGTGGATATTGTGGCTAACGTACCAGTGCAGGGTGAGAAACGAGATGCGTATGTTGTGGCAAAACTTATCTCTAAAGATGCTGAAAATAATGTAGAAACATGGTATATGAAAACTAGTACTCCACCGCCAAATGACTGGCAGAGGTTAGGTAATTCGTTGAATGAGGAAGCTATTAAGAAATTAAAGCCTTATAAGAATTTGGAGACGGAAACTAACATTGCGATTTATAATGGTAAATTGCCTGAGGTCGGGGATTATGAAGTCTATGTGGCTTATCTGCCGGCTGGTAATGTTGTTAAAGATCATTTAGACGCAGCAATGCAAACAATGGCTATTATAAGTTTTACTGTTGCTGAGGAAGTTCTTAATTAACTACAAGGATTGTATTTTAAAAAGGATTTTTTTCTCACAGGGATTGTGCGATTGTTTTAGTTTATTACAACGGATTAACGTATAACTTTATGATTAGCCTTCAATAATAACTACAAGGGTTTGATATAAGGATAAATCAAATTGACCCCGCCGTTAAAATTCCAAGGTTTTATCCTTTATTATATCCAATCCTTGTAGTTATAGTTAAGGTTTTATCCTTTATTATATCCAATCCTTGTAGTTATACCCTTATTATATGCATTTAACATTGATCCGGAAGTTGTGGTAAAATAAAACATAGATGGTAAACTTGCCCAAACCCTACTGGTTTTGGAAACCTGCCAGGTTTTTTATTTGCCTCAAGCCGCACGGCTAAAGAGGAGTGATAGAAATATCAAAAACCTTTTCTTTCTCAATTAACAACTTTTTCTTAAAATAATGCCAACAATACTAAATCCTAATCTGAGCCGTTTTCAATGGGCGGTGTTGCTGCTTGTATACATGGTTACCCCGCCAACTTGGGCTGCTCCAACAGCCTCATTTACCACTTTTGTAAATCCCGGGGGACCGCCTTATTCTGTTTTTTTAAACGCCATATCTTCCTCACCGTGGGAAGGAAATAACGCGATCACTAACCTAGAATGGAGTGATAGTAAAAATGGTAACATTATCCAACAGATAACTACAGCAACCTCATTTAGTTCTGCTGGAACATACTCAATTACGCTAACCGTATGGGATGCGGCTGGTAACTCCGATACCTTGACAAAATCAGTCACAGTTGGGAAGAATGGGTCAACATCACCGCCACCAACAAATGGTGATTCTTCCACGCCTGATATTCTTCCCATCCCTAGTTTTAAAATTGAGGAAATCAATGGTTTCACTGTAAAAGTAGACGCATCTGCATCTAGCTCTGGAAATAATAGTAGTTCGATTACCAAGTATGAATATGAAGCGGTATCTTACGGGCAGTTTGGAATTGATAGCAGTAAATCATATACCTCTACTACCCCAAAAACGTCAATTACTTTTAACAAAGCGGGCTCCTATACAATTTCCCTTCATGTAACAAATAGTAATGGAAAACGTAGCACTACCCCAGCTCAGCAGAACGTGAATGTAAAACCACTAGAAATTACAGCCAATTTCATAACCGGGGTAATTGATGGATGCAGAGTATCTGTAAACGCTTCCGCTTCCACACCAACAAACCAAATTGTTAGATATGAGTACTCTTGGCGACAAAGCGGTTCCACAGAATCAGGCAATGTTACTCGTTACACCGACTACAGTGATATAACTTTACCACAATCAGGCACATACAATATTTCCCTTAAGGTATTCAATGCTTCTGGTAATTCTTCTATTAATACTTCCAACCAAAATGTAACAATAGGTACGAGTTGCGCCTCGACAGAAGACAGTACACAGCTTAACCAAGGTAGTTCATTCGGTAACTTAATCTATGGAGATCCTAATACCACAGTTACTAATGATGACTTTACAATTATGGTAACTGCCAGTATAGGTAGTGAT
>Ga0233403_10000023_pt1 | contig 59056 bp, 52 predicted proteins | sample Na_oxic_1_MG_FD_179866 | JGI IMG/M metagenome (GOLD analysis project Ga0233403, IMG submission 179866) | Seawater microbial communities from Saanich Inlet, British Columbia, Canada - Na_oxic_1_MG | ecosystem: Environmental > Aquatic > Marine > Inlet | place: Canada: British Columbia | collected...
AGATTGTTTATCCCATAGATTACGGTTATATTTAGGATTAGTTACTTTTTTTTAACAAAACGTTGATATTTTTTGTTAATTATTTATACTGGCTATGGAAGCGCTTACATTTACGTTTCTATTTTTTGGAAAATAGATGTAAGCGCTTACATTAACTAAGCACGTTTTTCTTACTAGGGTTGAACACACATGAGAAACAAAATGACAAAATATACTAAATTTGGTGCCGTACTTTCAGTACTGACGTTGACCGCGTGTGGCGGTTCAACGGATACCAAAACAAATTTAAATGCAGTTGACACTACTGCTCCAGTGACTGACTGGCGCTTAGTGTGGAGTGATGAGTTTGAAGGCACTACGATCAACGGCAATAATTGGACACACGAAGTTAACTGTGACGGCGGTGGTAATCAAGAGAAGCAATGTTACACCGACAGTGCTGCTAACTCGTTTGTTTCTGATGGTCTTTTGAATCTGGTTGCATTACCTGCTGAAGCCGGTGCAGCACAGCCGTATACTTCGGCACGAATGACAACAGAAAATAAAGTTGATATTCAATATGGCCGAATTGAAATGCGCGCTAAGCTTCCCAAAGGACAAGGTGCATGGCCTGCTTTTTGGATGATGCCAACTGATTCTGTATATGGCGGCTGGCCGAACTCTGGTGAAATCGATATCATGGAAGCAGTAAATCTAGGAACACTGCGTGAAGATGGAACAACTCAGACACAAGTCTATGGTTCGTTACATTATGGTCCAAATGTTGAGAACCATGCATCTTCAGGACAAGAACATACGCCGAGTGCTAATCCAGCAGATGATTTCAATACTTATGCTATCGAATGGCAAGAAGGCGAAATCCGCTGGTATATGAATGACTATTTGTATGCAACCCAGCGTAAATCTGAGTTAGAATTTGATGGCAGTGGTGAAGTCATTGATTTAGAACATCAAGGTTGGTTTACCGAACTGTATAACTCAGTATCAGGTGAATTAGAAATTAATTATTCCACGGCACCTTTTGATCAAGATTTTTTCATGATTTTAAATGTGGCAGTGGGTGGAGAATGGCCTGAAAATGTAAATGACGGTGGCATAGATGCTGACGCATTTCTTGACGGTCAAGCAATGCAAGTCGATTATGTTCGCGTTTATCAGTGCTCGGCTGATCCTGCAACTGGAAAAGGTTGTGAGACAGTGCGTCAAGGGTATGCTGATGAAGATGACGGTTTGGTTATTGGTGAAGCGCCAATTCCCGTTGCAGCTCAAGGAGAATTAACTGCACCTGTATCTAAAACTGCAACATTAGGTGAAGGTTTTGGTGGTGCTACCATTGATGAAGATACAAATACACTAACATTCCCTTCGGGTTCAGAAGCTTGGGCTGGTTTTGCTAATACCGATGAAACAGTTTACCCATTTGTATTTCCATATGGTGGTTCAGTATCATTTAACGCTGCAACCATAGAAGGTGGTTCAGACGCTGATGTTTACTTCAGATTTGAACGTATGCCACATCCAGATGTAGAGCCTGCGTTTAACACAGAGAAAATGACTATTTCTGGTTCTACTACAACCTCTTACACAATTGATATCCCAGTTCAAGATGCAGAAAATACGTTTAGTTCTTTGATTTTCTATATCGTTGATCAGGATGCTCCAATTGTCATTACAGATATTGTTGTAACCTCAAATGGCCCAGGTGCAGTGCCTAAGTCAGCAAGCTTTACCGAAGCTTTCGGTGGCGCAACGTTCGATGGTGAGACAAGTACTTATAACTTCCCATCAGGCTCTGAGGCTTGGGCGGGCTTTGCCAACATGGACGAATCGATATATCCATTAAGCTTCCCAAATGGTGGTTCTATTAGCTTTACCGGTGCATTACCTACTAGTGGTAGTGATACAGCGGTTAACTTTAGATTTGAACGCTTACCTCATCCAGATGTTGATCCTGCCTTTAGTACTGTAAATGTGATAATTAGTGGTACTGACGAAGTGACTTACACTGTTAATTTTGATGCTCAAGGCGAAAACACGTTCCGATCGTTATTGTTGTATATTGTAGATCAAGATTCGCCAGTAATTATCAAAGACGTTGTTGTGACAGCACATGTTGCTGACAAGGTTTATGCTCCGGCAGAAATAACAGGTAGTTTCGGTGGCGCAACGTTCGATGGTGAGACAAGTACTTATAACTTCCCTTCAGGTTCTGAAGCTTGGGCTGGTTTTGCAAATGAAAATGCTGAGTTGTATCCGTTTTCGTTTCCTAACGGTGGCACTGTGACATTCACTGGTGCGTTACCAGCTGATGGTTCTGATACTGATGTGAACTTTAGATTTGAGCGTTTACCACACCCTGATGTCGATCCTGCATTTAGCACCGCTAACGTGACAGTTTCTGGTACTGATGAAGTTGTTTATACGGCGGTTATTCCTCCGCAAGACGCTGAAAATACCTTTAGATCTTTATTAATGTATGTTGTTGACCAAGATTCTCCAGTAATCATTAAGAACGTTGTCGTCACTGAATACAGTTACGCACGATAGTCTGGCTATCCAAGAGAGTATTACATAATGAAAAATATTAATTTCAATAAAAATAAAATAGCTGCCAGTATCTCGATGTTACTGGGAGCGTCGTTAGCGCTACCTGTTTTAGCTCAAGAAACTGCTGCTGAAGACGTAGAAGTCATCTCAGTTCGCGGTATTAAAGCGAGTTTAATTAGCTCAAGTGCTTTGAAGCGTGATGCTTCAGGAGTTGTTGATGCGATTTCTGCAGAAGAAATGGGTAAATTCCCCGATACTAACCTTGCAGAATCACTTCAGCGTATAACTGGGGTATCTGTTAGTCGAGCTAACGGTGAAGGCAGCCAGATTACGGTTCGTGGTTTTGGTCCTGATTTTAACTTAATCACATTGAATGGCCGTCAAATGCCTGGTACAGGTAATACCCGTTCGTTTGATTTGGCGAATTTGTCTTCTGAGGGCGTTAGTGCTTTGGAAGTCTATAAAACAGCTCGCGCGGATAAGCCTACGGGTGGATTGGGTGCAACAGTTAATATTGTAACCACTAAGCCATTAAACAGCCCTGGTGAAAAATTCTCAGTGTCTGCCAAAGGTATGTATGATAGTTCAAATGAAACGGGTGACGATATTACTCCTGAGTTTGCAGCAATCTACAGCAATACGTTTGCTGATGATAAATTTGGTGTGGCAGTATCATTTTCTCATCAAGAAAGAAGTTTCCAGCAACAAAGTGCAGCCATTGATGGCTGGAAAGCCAATGTTTCTTTACCTAATGGTTTAGATCCAAGCTCAGTTATTGATGCTCGTGCAACTGATGCTGATGGAAATGCAATTGGTCCGCATTTCTTCCCTCAAAATATGGGTTACACCGTTGCCAATATTCAACGTGAAAGAACCAATGGTCAGTTAACATTACAATATGCACCAACTGATAATCTAGTGGCAACACTAGATTATACTGCGTCAGAGGCAGTTACTGCGCGCAACGATACCTCATTCGGTGTGTGGTTTAACTTCGGCGGCAATATCAATTCATATGAATTAGATGAAAATGGCACGGCGGTTAACTTTAACGAAGCAGCTAACGATTACGCAAATACTGTAGGTCGTTCAGTTACTCAGGTTAAAGCTGAATCTATTGGTTTAAACCTAGAGTGGGAACTGAATGACAGCTGGAAGTTTGCGCTTGATTACCACGACTCTAAAAATGAAGTCGATGATGGCTATGACGAAGGAACAAACAACCGTGGTTTTGTGATTTTAGGTCCTAATAATCTAGATTCTAAAACCTATTCGTATGCTTTAGCAGACGAACTACCACAAGTTGAAATGTTCTGGCCAAACAATGCGCCTGAAGCCAGTATTGGTGATATTGATGCACAATTTGCACAGTTCTTCAAAAATCCAGGTTCTTCTGAGATCAAACAGTTACAACTTGATGCAGAATGGTTACCTGATTTTGATTTACCAATTAGTAAAGTTAACTTCGGGATTGCACACTCTGATCAATTAATGGGTGGTATTAGTGGTTTCTCTGGTAACCAAGGTGTGGTTGGTTATGAAGGCGTACAAGCTATCTTACCTGACAGCATGTTTACACGTGTTGATACGGCAGACTTCTTAGATGCATTCAATGGTGGTGGTACAAATTTAATCACTGATTACTACTTTAATTACAGCTATGATGAGGCTTTATCTAGACAATTAGCTTATTACGGTGATGGGTTTAAAGTTGATGCGTTTGCTAACGGCATTACCGGTGAGTCTTATGTTCAAGAAGAAACGATCAGTGTTTATGCATCTACTTCTCTAGATTTTGATATCAAAGATTATCCGGCGCAATTAAACTTAGGTCTTCGCTATGAAGAGACCGATGTTACTAGTACGGTTCGTCAACGAGTTGAAAAAGACATCATTTGGCAGAGCTCTACTGAGTGGATTACAACATATGAAGAGCTTGCAGACTCATTTGTTGTATCAACCGGCTCGCACGATTTGTTGTTGCCGATGATCGATTTTAAAGTTGATTTATCTGATGATGTGGTTGCTCGTGCCTCTTGGGGGAAAACCATTTCTCGTGCTCCTTTAGGTAATCTAGCGGGTGTGCGTTCATTGTCTAGCAATCCTAAGCCGGGTGCGCGAAGTGGTGGAACAGGAAACACTAATCTACAGCCATTTGAGTCAACTAACTTTGATTTATCAGTAGAATATTACTATGACGAGGGAAGTTATGCGTCATTAGGTTATTTTAATAAAGACGTAAAAAACTTTATCGCATCTGATTTTACGACTATCACTGTTGACGGCTTAAACGATATTATCGGTGGCCCACGTTATAACGCTGCAGTAGCTGATTTAGAAGCGGCTGGAACGCAAACAACGGTTGAGAATATTTTTAACCAGATTATTGCTATTGGTGGCGGTAATGCGGATGATGCAATTGTAGCTAGCGCAGATGATCCTGCAATGGAATGGCTTGTATCCCAACCAGTGAATGGTGACACAAAATCAGTTGATGGTTTTGAAGTCGCGGTTCAGCACCTTATCGGTGATACTGGATTTGGTATTGGTACTAATGCGACATTTGTTAGTGGTGATGTTGAATTTGATGTCTCAAGCTTAGCAGTTCAATCTCCTCTAAATGGTCTAAGTGACTCAGCTAACTTCCAAGCTTTCTATGAGAAAGATGGATTATCAGTGAAGTTCACCTACGCATGGCGCGATTCATACCTAATTGGTGTCGGTCAGTCTGCAGGCTCTGCTGATGCGCCTCCTCAATTTGCCCGTGAATTCGGTCAGTGGGACATGAGCGTGAACTATGATATCAATGAGAACGTCACTGTTTTCTTTGAAGGAGTTAACTTAAACAACGAAACTGAACAAGGTTATGGCCGTTACGAGGAGCAATTCTTATTTGCTCGTCAATATGGTCCACGTTACTTGTTAGGTGTGCGTCTTAAGTCACTATAAGTGTAAACTAGTATAAAGCCGCTAATCTTGTTAGCGGCTTTTCTTTTTCTGTCATTCGAGTTATGTTGCTGTATATGGATTCACATGACTATGAGTCGCATGACACAAGCGGAAATAGAGGTTTAATAATATGTCACAAGAAATTAAACATATCGTGATTGTTGGCGGTGGTACTGCCGGTTGGATAACGGCAGGTGTAATTGCTGCAGATCATTTATCCCATACTCCTGAAGGGTTGAAAGTCACCTTAATTGAATCACCTGATGTGCCTATTATTGGCGTAGGTGAGGGGACTTGGCCGACCATGCGTGGGACTTTACGCAAAATGGGCATTAGTGAAACTGAGTTTTTTCGTGAATGTGATGCGTCTTTTAAGCAAGGCGCTAAATTTGCAAAATGGGTGACCGGTGCTCAGGATGATTATTATTACCACCCATTAGTATTGCCAGAAGGCTATGCGGATATTAACCTTGCCCCTTACTGGCATGAACATTTGTCGAATGTGCCATTTGCCGATGCCGTGTCTTTTCAAGGGCATTTGTGTGAACAGCACTTAGCGCCAAAACAAAATACCACCCCAGAATATGCCCATGTTGCAAACTATGCGTATCATCTCGATGCGGGTAAGTTTTCGACCTTATTACAGCGTCACTGCACCACTAAACTCGGGGTTAACCACATCCTTGATCATGTGACTGGCATTATCAGTGCTGAAAACGGTGATATTGCAGCATTGCAAACTGCTAATAGCGGTAAATTAGAGGCTGACTTATTTATTGACTGTACTGGGTTCAAGTCAATGTTGTTAGGAGAGCACTACGGCATTGAGTTTGTGGACAAAAAGCACATTTTGTTTAACGATTCTGCCTTAGCGACCCACGTTCCGTATGAATCTGACAATGATCCTATCGCCTCACATACGATTTCCACTGGTCAGAAAAATGGTTGGGTATGGGATATTGGCCTGCCTACGCGTCGTGGTGTTGGCCATGTGTATTCTTCTGCCCATACGAATGACGCCGACGCTGAGCTTGAGCTACGCAATTATATTCGTGAGTCGATTGGTGACAAAGCGGATGAATTAAGCATTCGTAAGATTGATATTCGCCCAGGACACCGTGAGAAATTTTGGCATAAAAATGTCGTTGCAGTCGGCTTATCAGCAGGCTTTTTAGAGCCATTAGAAGCCTCGGCATTGGTACTAGTTGAACTCTCTGCGCAAATGATTTCTGAGCAATTACCGGCAACACGCCCATTAATGGATGTGGTCGCCAAGCGCTTTAACGAAAAGTTTTTATATCGCTGGGATCGGATAATCGATTTCTTAAAATTACATTATATTCTTACCAAACGCACTGATACCCAATACTGGATTGATCATTGCCATCCCGATAGTATCCCTGAACATTTACAGGAAATGATGGCTTTATGGGAGTATCATAGCCCTTGGCATCAAGATTTTACCCAGACCGATGAGGTGTTTCCGTCAGCGAGTTACCAATACGTATTGTATGGAATGGGCTTTGCTACAAAAGCCAAGCCAACCCAAACGCGAGCGGATTCACAAGCACAAAAAGCGCAACAAGCGTTTATGCGCAATCAACAACTTACCGCTAAATTAGTAAAAGGTTTGAGTACTAACCGTGAACTGATAAATACGATCCGCGATTACGGCTTACCGGCTAGTTAACGCTTAACACAAAAATTATAACAATATTACCAAGAGTGCAGTGTATTCCATGGCAAACCATCAATTATTAGATAACGTGACACATAAAGACACCAAAGTGAACCGTGCCTTTCATCCGCAATTCGGCGATAACGATTCATACGCACAAGTGTTTGTGCAAGAACTGCGTTTAGCACAAGTTGACTACCCAATATTTTTTCGCAAAAACTCACAAACTGATCAGTTTGAAATGATTGCGATGTTTGGTTTTACCGAACAAGAAAACTTATTCCTAGATGTTGCTGGTTGGCACGCGAGCTATGTACCTATGAGTATACGTCGTCGTCCTTTTTTAATTGGTTTTCAAGAGCAACTTATTGATGGTGTACCCCAAGAAAATGTTGTTGTGCATATCGATATGGATAGCCCTCGCGTAAGTGCCACGACAGGTGAGCCAATTTTCTTACCACAAGGTGGACAAAGTGACTATTTGGTTGAAATGAGCGAAGTCTTGGGTGGTGTTCATAATGGTCACAGTGACAATGCACAATTTATTGATGAATTAAATGCCTTATCTCTGATTGAATCAGTGGCAATAAAAGTGGAACTAGATGATGGTTCGAAAAATGAATTGCAGAGTATTTACACCATCAATGAAGAGGCTTTTTTAGCCTTAGATAATTTGGACTTCTTAAGTTTAAATAGCAAAGGCTATGTAGAAGCTATTTATATGATATTAGCGTCAACAGGAAACTTAAGTCATTTAATTAAACGTAAAAATGCGACATTAGGTCAATAAACCTGATGCACTTTGGACAGCCCATTCGAGAAATCTCAGCGGCAACACCCGCTCACCTTACTCATAATTTGTTAGCGGGTACTGAGCCAGTTGTACTGCGTGGTTTGGTGAATGATTGGCCGGTCACTCAATGCAGTAGTGATAGCGAGTTAGCGCAATACTTATTGCAGTTTGCTCAACCTGTTCCTTTGTATGCAATGGTAACAGCCCGAGAACAACGTGGTCGTTATTTCTATAATGCAGATATGACTGGGTTTAACTTTACCCGTCAGCGGATGCCCTTAGCTGAAATCTTAGAGCTGATATTGGCGGCTGATGGCACTGGGTATTATGTAGGGTCTACCGCGATTGATGCAGCGTTACCTGGTTTTCGTAATGCAAACGGGTTAACGGCATTACAAGATAAGCCCCTGTATAGTCTTTGGCTATCCAATCAGAGTCGTATTGCGGCACATTACGATGTAACCGATAACATTGCGTGTGTGGTGCATGGAAAGCGACAGTTTACCTTGTTTCCTCCGGAGCAAATCGATAATTTATATATTGGACCAGTGGATTTCACCCCTGCGGGTCAATCTTGTTCGCTAGTTGATTTTCATCATCCTGATTTAACTCAATTTCCAAAATTTGCAGAAGCGATGGATAGTGCATTAACTGCAACATTAAGTGCCGGAGATGCGATCTTTATTCCAAGTATGTGGTGGCATCACATCGAAGCGACGGGGAATGTGAATCTGATGGTCAATTATTGGTGGCGTCAAGCTCCAGCATTTGCGGCAGGACCACAGGATGCATTAATGTTAGCGCTTGCTAGTATCAAAGATCTACCGCAAGCTCAGCGTGATCACTGGGCGCATATCTTTGACCATTATGTGTTTAACCCAACAGAACATGATTATATTGAAAAAGAAAAGCGTGGCGCGATAGGCCCACTAGATGATACTACTGCACGTCAGATCAAAGCGCAGTTACTGCAAAAATTAAATAGATAAAGGTTTGTTCGCAGCCGCTAAGTCGGCAAAAACTTAGCGGCGCAAACAGACACACACAACTTAACATTCCTTAAAAAAACATCCTTGTTTTTAGATAACGCTTACTGGCAAGTAAGCGTCGTATCCGTGATTTCCGTATAACCAATTTCTGAAAGAATAATACTTACTTTATCAGCGCTGCTTAGACTAAATGCATTCGTCACTGCGGATAAGTCTGCACCTGCTTGAGTAAAGCAGCTAGAGGCAACAGATACCTGTGACCACGTATTGATTTCAAGCGTCTTTAACGCCGAACTAATATCAACATTGGTTGCACAGTTACTGTCGCTAGCACAATTAATTCCGACATTAACCGCACCTTTAGGTTTAGACACTAGATTAACCCACATGCTTAGTGCTTTATCGTTGGCTACTGCGCTTAGATCTACTGCTTTGGCGGCATTAAATAGTACTGCACCATTGCCTGCCCCAGAAAAGGTTAGCTGAAAGCTATCTTCTTGGACATTGCGATCATAGGTACGGTATTGAACAGTCGGTAACGCTAGCGTATTAGACATGACTGCTGCCGCTTGACCGTTAGAAACCAGTGCTAAATTCCACGGATAAACCACTGAACGGTCATAAACCATGTTCGATGCATTAGCAGAGGTATCGATGTTTAACTCATCTAATTGCGCAGCTAAGACGTCTTCAGCGCCATAGGTTAAACCAAATCCATAAGGTAATAATGGGTCATAGTTGGCATCACCACGGTTAACCACTTGGTCTGGCGTTTTAGGCCATGAATAAGATAATTTGCCGTGAAAATCGTAGTTAACACTCCCATCAGCATTAGCCATAATCACATCTGCAACACCGACACCTTCTGAGCCTGGTAACCAAGCAGCAACAAACGCATCAGAGGCATTTAATTCAGGATTGACCCATAATGCACGGCCACTGATAAAGATGGAGACAACTGGAATACCTTGGTCTTGTAATGACTTTAATAACGCCAAATCGGTTTTGTTGCCGGGTTGGTATTCGACTGATGGACGGTCGCCTACACCTTCAGCGTAAGGTTCTTCACCAAATACAACAACTGCAACATCTGGCTTATTGTCTGAGTTGGCATCAAAAGAACCATCAACGCTCAATGTTACTTTACCTCCAGCGGCATTAACTGAGTCGGCAATACCTGAGTATATTGAACTACCTCCAGGAAAATCAGCATTGGTGTTATTAGTTCCTTGCCACGTAATTGTCCAACCACCAGATTGTTTACCTATATTATCCGCAGCATCACCAGCGACTAAAATATGAGAGGTAGGATCAAGGGGTAACACATTGTTATTTTTTAATAATACCAATGATTTACGTACTGCTTCTCGAGCTACAGCGCGGTGATCAGGATGGCCAATCAAGTCGATTTTACCTGAGTAAGCTCGCTTTTCTGGGCTAGGACGGTCAAAAATACCAGCGCGGGCTTTAACCCGTAAAATACGCGTCACGGCATCATCAATACGGCTCATTGGGATCGTTCCATCTTGTACTTGAGCAATCGTATTGGCTAACAATGGACGCCACGATTGTGTCGGCGCCATGAAAATATCCAGACCTGCATTTATCGCTTGAGGACAGCTTTCATTGGAACATCCAGCAACTTGTCCATGACCATTCCAATCGCCAACAACAAAGCCATCAAAGCCCATACGATCTTTTAATACCTTGGTTAACAAATACTCAGAGCCATGAATTTTGTCACCTTGCCAGCGATTAAACGAAGCCATAACAGATTGCGCACCCGCAATCAGTCCTCCGACATAGCCTTGGGCATGAATGTTATACAAATCTTCTTCGCTGCTGATATTGTCACCTTGGTCAACACCATCGAGCGTGCCGCCATCACCAACAAAGTGTTTGACGGTACTGAGGACTTTATCTTCGGCTAAAAAGTTTTCACCTGCTGTGCCTTGTAAACCATGCACGATAGCCGTTGAATAGGCTTTGACGATCTCTGGATCTTCTGAGTACCCTTCATAGGTTCTGCCCCAGCGGTCGTTGCGTACAACGGCAACCGTTGGTGCAAAAATCCAATCGATACCTGTCGCTAATACTTCTTTTGCAGTTGCTTGAGCAATGCGTTCAATCAAATCAGGATCATTTGCTGCACCCAAACCAATATTATGTGGAAACAATGTAGCCCCGACCACGTTATTGTGACCATGAACGGCATCGGTGCCCCAGATAGTTGGGATAGACGAACCATCCAATGAATCATCTACCGATGCTTGATACATAGATTCTGCTAAGTCGATCCAGTCTTGAGGGGTGGCTTGTTTGTTATTATCTGGATAAGCACCACCACCATTTAAAAATGAACCAAAGCCATATTTGCGCATATCTTCGAGGGTGATATCCCGGATCTCTGGTTGGATCATTTGACCAATTTTTTGTTCAAGCGTCATCGTGCTCAACATTTTGGCTACTTGCGCTTCAATCGCAGCATCTTTTTTGACTTCGATATCAAGTTGCGGCCATATTGGATTTGCTACGTTCGAAGTAGCTGCAACGGCTTCTTTAGTTGATTCATTAGCAGTACCACAAGCTGCTAGGTTTAGCGCGATGAGTGTTCCTAGCACCGCGCGAGGCATATTTATAAACATGTGTCGTGTTCCTATCTTTTAAAGGTCGTTCTTAATTTTATGGCCAGATAAACCATAGAATGCGATATAGATATAGCAGATTGCAGGTAGTAGGAATGCCAGCTGCACACCAATGTTATCTGCTAAGACGCCTTGTAATAATGGTAGTAACGCGCCACCTACGATAGCCAAACACAGTACGCCTGAACCTTGTGCTGCGTGCTTACCTAAACCCGTTACGGCAAGTGAGAAGATAGTCGGGAACATAATTGAGTTACATAAACCGACCAATAAGATTGCCCACATTGCGAAATGACCGGTTGTGGTCACTGCCAATACAATTAACACTACAGCCATAAATGCATTGAATGCTAATACTTTACCCGCCGCAATATGTTGCATGACGTAAGCACCAATAAAGCGTCCTACCATAGCGCCACCCCAGTAAAAGGCGATGAGTTTGGATGCTTCTGCTTCACCAATTCCTGCTATTTCAGGTAAACTAAAGAAATTGACTAAAAAACTACCAATAGCGACTTCTGCACCAACATAAACAAAGATACCAACTGCACCTAACACAAGGTGAGGATATTTTAATACTGCAGCTAAATTACCTTGGCCATCCGCGCTCGTATCTTGAATGTTTGGCAACTTTAAGTATGCAAACACAGCAGCTAAGATAACCAGTGATAATGCCAACATTACATAAGGAAGTTGTACCGCAGATGCATCGCCTGCAACTGGCTCGTGGCCGCCTGCAAATAATAATGAAGCACCAAAAAACGGCGCAATAGTGGTACCAAATGAGTTAAACGCTTGGGTCATGGTTAAGCGTGAAGAGGCTGTTTTTGGATCGCCTAATGCGCTTACGTAAGGATTTGCAGAAACTTGTAAGATGGTAATTCCAGAGGCGAGGATGAACAATGCCGCTAAGAACAGACCATAAACACCTGCTGTCGCAGCAGGATAAAATAAGCCACAACCTACAGCTGCAATGGTTAATCCTAAGACAATGCCTTTTTGGTAACCAATCTTAGATACCAAGCGACCCGCTGGCAGTGATACAATGAAATATGCACCAAAAAAACAAAACTGTATCAGCATTGCCTGAGTGAAATTTAAGTCAAAAGCACCTTTGAGATAGGGGATAAGTATGTCATTTAAGCAGGTGATAAACCCCCACATAAAAAATAACGAAGTCAGTGCATATAGCGCAAACTTAAAGTTTCCTTGAGGTTGTTCCCCAGTGTTTGTTGATGTTGGTGTTGTAAAGGCCACAATAAATTCTCCAAAGGTCTTGATTTTTTTTATTATAAACATTAAATTAACATAAATGAAAGCGCTTTCATTGTTTGTTTGTTAACTTTTTTCATTTAATTAAACAACATTGTTAATTTTGTATTACACCGACCTATCGAATAACTGGTAAGCCCATGACAAAACTTGTTCTACCTTATGACTCTAAAATGTTAAATGAGGAATTTATTTTCGGCGTTGCAACGTCTTCTTTTCAAATAGAAGGGGCGAGAGAAAGTCGTTTGGACTCTATTTGGGATACGTTCTGTGAACAAGAAAACACTATATCCGACCATACTCATGGTGATGTTGCGTGTGATCACATCAATCGTTGGCAAGAAGATGTGAAGTTAATTTGTGATCTGAGGGTCGACGCATACCGTTTTTCGATTTCCTGGCCACGTGTGATGCATCAAGACGGCACTGTCAATGAAGCCGGTTTTACTTTTTATGACCAACTAGCCGATGCCTTAAAAGCGCAAGGCAAAAAAGTATTTGTCACCTTATATCATTGGGACTTACCGCAGTATCTTGAAGATCAAGGCGGTTGGTTAAATCGCAATACTGCTGTTGAATTTGCACAATATTGTGATCTTATATCTGCTCGTTTAGGGGATAAAGTCGATGCTTATACCACACTCAATGAGCCGTTCTGTGCAGGCTATCTTAGTTATGAACTTGGCATCCACGCTCCAGGATTAACCGGCAAAAAGAATGGTCGCCAAGCATCACATCACCTATTACTTGCACACGGTTTAGCCATGCAAGTATTACGTAAAAATTGCCCTAATACAGATTTAGGGATTGTCATTAACATCCATCCTGGTTACCCACAAACTGATTCTCCCGCAGATATTGAAGCAACTAAAATGGGCGGTGAATATCTGTTTTATTGGTATTTAGATCCGCTATTAAAGCAATGCTATCCCAGTGTCATGGATAAATTATCCGATGCTGAAAAGCCTGATATCCAAGATGGTGATATGGCTATTATTGGTCAGCCACTCGATTTTATCGGCATGAATTATTACACCCGAAATGTTTACACCATGGATGACAATGGCTGGTTCAGCATCGTCCCTCCAACCCCAGGTAATTTAACCGAAATGGGATGGGAGATAGTGCCGGAAGCCATGACGGATATGTTAGTGTCATTGCATCAAGATTATCGTTTACCACCTTTGTATATCACAGAAAACGGCGCTGCTATGCCAGATAAGTTAGATGGCAACAAGGTTCACGACCAAGACCGAATTGATTATTTTCAAGCGCATTTTCTTGCGGTGCATAACGCAATGGAACAAGGCGTCAACATTAAAGGCTATTTTGCATGGAGCTTGTTAGATAATTTTGAATGGGCAGAAGGCTATAGCAAGCGCTTTGGGTTAATTTATATTAATTATGAAACTCAAGAGCGAATTTGGAAAGATAGCGCTATTGCCTATAAAAACATGCTAACATCACGTGCATTAGTCACGTCAGAATAAGCAGAATATGGCCACGATATATCAAGTAGCAGAGCTAGCAGGTGTCTCACTTGCAACCGTTTCACGAGTGATGAACGGAAACGTTAAAGTGAGCGAAAAAAGCCGAGCAAAAGTCCAATCTGCGATGAAAGAGTTGGGATACCAGCCGAATATCATTGCTCAATCTCTAGCATCTAACCGAACCAATCGGGTTGGGGTGTTGGTATCAGAATTAAGTGGTCCATTTTTTAGTTACATGTTGGCGGTTGTTGAAAGTGCCTTACGTGAAGAAGGTAAGCATGCCATCATTACCGCTGGTCACTCAGATGTTGCCAAAGAAGAAGAAGGCATAGAATTTTTGTTAGGGTGTCGTTGTGATGCATTGATCTTACATATTGATGCGATCTCAGATGAATACCTACTTAAACTCAAAGAACGCAACGTTCCGTTTTCATTGATTAACCATCGTATTGATGAAATCGCCGATTGCTGCTTTACCGTTGATAACGAACAAGGTGGTTATTTAGCGGCAAAAGCGGTAATTGATTGTGGGCATACCCGGATTGCTTATATATCGGGTCCGGAATTTAAAGAAGATGCCCGCATGCGTCTAAACGGTCATAAACGCGCTTTAGCAGAAGCGGGGTTAACTTTTGACGAGGCACTGCATTACCGTGGTAACTATAACGAAGATGGCGGTAAAGAAGGCTTTGATCAGTTATCGGAACAACGCTTCAGTGCCTTAGTTTGCGCTAATGATGAAATGGCCACGGGTGCTATGTATTCGGCACGTAAGCATGGTTTAGATTTGCCTCATGATCTCTCCATTGTGGGTTATGATGATCAAGTGTTTGCCCGTTACACCTACCCAACGCTGACCACGATTAAAAACCCGATTGCCGAAATGGGTAGTATGGCGGCCAAATGGGTACTCAAAGAAGTTTACAACATCAACACCACTGAAACGATCCACAATACTTTCGAACCTAAACTCATCATTCGTAATTCAATAGAAGAGAATACTTAATGAAGTCACTCCCCACTAGTACGTTGTTTATCACGATAGTCGTCGCATTAGGTGGGTTTGTGTTTGGTTTTGATGCGTCGGTGATCGCTGGTACGGTTAAGTTTATTACTCAAGCATTTGATTTAACGCCATGGCAACAAGGGATGGTCGTCAGTTCACCGACATTAGGTGCGCTGATTGCGATGTTTTTTGCCGGAGCGGTGAGTGACCACTATGGGCGAAAGCAAACGCTATTATTTGTGTCATTGTTGTATGTGGTCTCGGCGATATTTTCCGCGCTTGCGACCAGTTTTGAAATGCTGTTAACCGCTCGGTTTGTTGGTGGCTTGGCCTTTTGTTCTTTGATGATTGCACCCATGTACATTGCAGAAGTGAGCTCAGCGCAACACCGAGGAAAGTTGGTATCGGTTAATCAATTTAATATTGTATTGGGTCTGTCTGCTTCGTATTTCACTAATTATGGTTTACTGACATTAAGTCAATCTGATGCGCCTTGGGTCGCACAGTTAATGATTGATTCAGATGTCTGGCGTTGGATGTTGGCGTTAGAAATCATCCCTGCATTGATATGGTTTATGCTGTTATTTGGTATTCCTGAAAGCCCTCGTTGGTTGAGTACTAAAGGGCGTTACGATGAAGCCAAAGTTAATTTAGCTCGGTTACAGTATGCCGATGTTGAATCTGAGCTCGACAGCATTAAAGCCACGTTAAGTACCACGACCTTATCCTTACAAAAACGCATCCAAGGTTTATGGTCATCGCGTCTACGTTGGCCGATTGTGATTGGTTTAGTGATCGGGATCGTACAACAGTTAACGGGTATTAATGTCATCTTCTTCTATGCACCTACTATCTTTGAACAAAGCGGTGTAGGAACTGATGCTTCGTTCGTTCAAGCGATTGGAGTGGGTGTTATCAATGTGTTATTTACGATTGTTGCTATGTTTGCGATTGACCGATTTGGTCGTCGTCCATTGTTACTCATTGGTCTAAGCGGTATTTTGGTCAGCATGCTGCTGTGTGCTTATGGCTTTTACCAAGCTGAGTATTATCTGGATGTGGTGGCATTACATACGATTTCTCAAGAAACATCTTTATCCGCAGCACAACTCACTCCTATCTTAGATATGGTATATCACTCTGATGTAGAGTTTAAATCTGCCCTCATTAACTTGTTAGGTAATAGTGATTATCAAGCGTATCAAGGTGTGTTGTTACAACAGGGCACGCATCTTAATGCAACCTTGATTTTAGTCGCCATTTTAAGTTTTGTGGCGTTTTTTGCGATGTCGCTGGGACCTGTCATGTGGGTACTATTTGCAGAGATATTTCCCACTGAATACCGTGGTGTCGCGATTTCATTCGTGACGGTGTTCAATAGTCTATGTAGCTTTTTGATGCAATTTTTGTTTCCTTGGGAATTAGCGACGTTTGGCGCAGGCTTTACCTTTTTAACGTATGCAATTTTTGCATTCATCGGTTTAGCTTTTGTGGTGAAATATTTACCTGAAACCAAAGGTAAATCACTAGAACAAATTCAAGCGGACTTCTCAGTTCGCTAGACGATTACTGTATGTAATGAAAAATTCATTTATCAATGCTTGATAAATGTTATGTGATACTATAACATTTCCTTAGATTGTTACTTAAGGAAATGTTGACTATGTCTTCTCGTTTATTCAAATTACTCACTACAAGCTTAGTATTTGCTCCTGTTACTGTGCTAGCTAATGATATCTCTGGTGTGATTGTTGATGCGCAAAATCAACCTATCGCTAATGCCACTGTTGAGATCGTCAACACCCAAAAACGTGTGTTGTCAGATGCGTCTGGTCAGTTCAAACTGAATGATTTGTCATCTGGTGCGCTTGAATTGCACGTTACGGCTCCGGATTTTGTGCATCAAAATTTGGATTTTAATTTAAGCGGCGATGTTGCTAATGTCACTGTGCAATTAACACCGAGTAGCTTAGAAGTCATCGATGTGTTTGCATCGCCTTTTCACGCTTCAGTGATTGAATCCTCTTTACCTGTGACCGTGCTTGCAGGTGATGCGTTACGCTTAGCGCAAACCTCAACCTTAGGAGAAACACTTAACAATCAAGTGGGTGTGCATTCAAGCTTCTTTGGCGGTGTAGCCAGTAGCCCAATCATTCGTGGACTGGATGGTCCTCGCGTGATGATTACACAAAATGGCTTAGATGCCTCAGATGTATCACGTGTAGGTGCTGATCACATTGTTGCCGCTGAAAGTGCAACCGCACAACAAATCGAAGTATTACGCGGCCCAGCTACGTTATTTTATGGTAGCGGCGCTATCGGTGGAGTCGTCAATGTCGTTGACGAACGTATACCGCAAAACAATGACACCAAAGCACGCGTGTTAGTGTCTAATAGCTCAGTTAACTCAGGTAAAAATATCTCAGGTGCTGGCCAATTAGGTTTAGGTGATCTTGTGCTATATGCCGATGGTGTATGGCGTGATGCGGATGCTTATAAAGCCAAAGAAGTCATTGAAGAAACACAATTTGAAGGTACTGGTTTTACTTTAGGTGCGAGTTACTTATTAGATAATGGCTTTGTTGGTTTATCGTATGAAAATACCGACCGCCAATATGGTTTGCCTGGTCATTCTCATGCTGGTCATGATGACGAGCACGAGGAAGGGCATGAAGAAGGCCATGAAGAAGATCATGCTGATGAGCATGATGACGACCACGCGGATGAAGGTTCGGTTTACAGCGATATGCAACAAGACCGCGTGCAGTTACTCAGTGATTTATACTTTGATGACCAATTTTTTAGTAAAGTGTCAACCAAATTAGCGTATACCAATTATACCCATGCTGAAATAGAAGACGGCATGGTGGGTACGCGTTTTAATAACAAAACTACTGAAGCAAAATTAACGATGTTGCATCAACCTATGTCTGGTTGGAAAGGCGGTATCAGTTTGCATGGCAAATATTCTGACTTTGATGCTGTGGGTGACGAAGCGTTTACGCCTGCTTCAACGACCAATATGCTCGGTTTAGCCTTGATGGAAGAAAAACACATTGGTGATGTGCTAATCCAATTTGGTGCCCGTATTGAGCGAGTCACGATTAGCTCTGATCACATTGAGTTTGATCCTGAGATCTTTGCCGAAGGGCATCATGACGAAGTTGCTGAAGAAGATCACGGTGACGAAGCGCATGATGATCATGACGAGCACGCCGATCATTTACAAGAATTTGATTTTGACCAAACTTTTACGCCTACTAGTATTTCACTTGGTGCAGTGTGGGAGTTTACCGATGGGTATAATCTGGGTGTTTCTGTCGCACGGGCTCAGCGCGCACCGAGTTCAGCTGAGTTGTTAGCGAATGGCTTGCACATTGGTACCGGTAATTATGAAATTGGTGCAGTGTATGAACCGCATGAACATGATGGAGAGACTGAGCTTGAGTTACGAGAAGCAGAAGCCGAGTTAGAAACATCGAATAATATTGATTTGACGTTGCGTAAGTTTTCAGGTGATTTGGGCTTAGTTCTGAATGTGTTTTACAACCGCGTCGATAATTACTATTTTGAGAATGATCTGGGGATCAGCATCGAAGCTGGACATGAAGACCATGGTGATGAAATTCTCGCGGATGAAGATCATGCCGACGAAGCCCTGCATGATGAAGATCATATGGACGAAGAGCTTGCACCTGTGTTCTTATTTGCGCCACAAGATGTTGAGCTTTATGGGGCTGAGGTACAAGTCAATTATGCACTTAATGACCAATGGCAGCTCAGCGCACAAGGTGACTGGATCCGTGGACGTTTACAAGATGGCGGTAATTTAGCTCGTATTCCACCAAAACGTCTGAGCTCTACGATTACGTATTCAGGTAATAATTGGGATGCCAGTATCGCGGTTAAACGTGTCTTTGCCCAAAATAAAATTACAGCGCTTGAGACGCAAACGCCAGGCTACACTATGGTAGATATGTACAGTAATGTGTATTTATCTCAAGGTAAATGGGATTGGGTGGCATATCTTAAAGTGGAAAATATGACTGATGAACTAGCTTATGTGCATCAGTCATTCCTGAGGGATGTGACCCCTCTTCCAGGAAGAAACTTTGTACTAGGGATCAGAGGAGAGTTTTAACTCTCCTTCGATTTTTTAGTTACTTTCTGTTGTTGTTTTTTATTTTGTGTTCTTAAATTGTATTATGACACGTTGCCTTATAGGCATTTAACCAACTGGTGTGAAATGGGTTAAATGTCACGGCAATGCTGTCTTGTTTTGCACTCACAGGTAACATCAGCGTGACGTTATCGGAAGCTTGCTCAGCTAAATTACTCTGTAAATACTCTTGTCTGTCATGCATGACTTGATTCAGTATGCTATGTCGACTTGGCAAGTTAAATCGAGATAATCTATCTGGCTTTAATAAGTGGTCCTGTGATGACATCATATCATTTGCGCCTTGATGCTTTATGCGGTTTACTCCTTCACCATTAATGGCGTATTCAAATTGAATCATGCCAAAATTAGGCTCCATAAAATTTGCCTGATACTGCAAACTCTGTTGTGTATCAATCACAATCCCCATTGGAAATACTTTATTAATATCGGCAGTGCAATCAAACGTGACATGTACCTCAAGACCATCTATATATGTACCATAGTGCGTACCAGAATTATTAGTAATTTTGTCAATTACAGTTCCGGTGTTATCAAACAGGCGTTCAAAAGCCAAAATGTTCCCTTCCGTGGACTGTGAATCGCTCGCCATTATGGCGGGACTAATCAGGAGTAGCGGTAACGCTAAAAGGTGTTTCATGTATCGCTCTTGCAATTAAATAAGATGAAGTAATTTTATCAATGCCGCTTAATTTTATATATAGGAAAGATTCTTAGATGAGTTTAGAAGTGAGGGGAAGTAATGCGTAAAAAAAAGGGGAAATTGCTTCCCCCTTAGTTGTATTTAATTAGACTGGGATTCTTGTCGCTTTGACATCATCTCGTTGAGACGCTGCAATATAAAAAGTTTGCAATGCATCAAGATGAGAAAAGTCGTGCAACTTGCGCACTTTTACCCAATCTAGTGATGTGTATAAACTAATACTCAAATAATTCCAATCAGTCGTCGATATTTGTTTTTCAGCTACGATTTTTTCTAAATACTTGAATGAGCGTTCGATACGCTCGTGTTGTAAGTTGAAATACATCTTATCATCTGTGGTATCAAACCCGGATTTATCCAACAAAAACAGTTGAATATAGGAATCGGTTATCCCATCGATTATTTTTAACAGGTTAAGTTGTGGGATCGATAAATACTGACGGTCTAGTTTTTCATGTATGTATTGAGCGATCACTGTCGAATCACACAATACCAATCCGTTATCTTCAAACATTGGGATCTTCATCGTCGGATTGAGTTTGCGTAATATCGCTCTGCCCTCAGGAGATGAGGTTGGGGCATCAATCATCTCGTATTTAACATCCATTAAGATTAAGCGTAAACGGCGCACATATGGCGAGGTAAACGAACCGTATAATTTCATACTCATTATCCTTGTTGTAAACGGTGACCACGTCGTGTGGCGATGACCAAAAGCGATAATAGTGCAAAAAAGCTAATGCTACCACCAGAACTTCCACCCGCTGATGGAGTCGGTGTTGGCGTTGGTGTAGGGGCTGCATTTACTGTGATGGTCAAGGTTCCAGTGCTATCTGAGGTACCATCATTAATCGTATAAGTAATTACCTCGTTACCAGTAAAATTAGCTGCACTCACATAGCGTACGTTATTACCGACAACAGAAACTGTACCTGAGCCGCCAGTCACTGCAGAAGCAAGCGTCAATGTATCACCTTCAGTATCGCTATCATTGGCTAATACCGATACGTTGATTGTGCTACCTGTTGTCGTTGTTGCGGCATCTGCAACAGCGGTAGGTGGTGTATTCGGCACTGGCTCTTCTACTGTCACCGTCAAGGTTGCGGATGCCTGTGTTGTACCGTCGCTGATTGTGTAGGAGATCGTTTCAATTCCGACGAACTGTGCTGCTGGGGTATAGTTTATTCCCGTCGGTATAATTGTGGCAGTTCCGCCTGCTGATGGTTGTGCGCTAATAATTGATAATGTATCACTGCTGTCAACATCCGTATCGTTGGCTAACACATCTAGTACATTGTTGGATGAATTTTGCGTCACAATGGCAACATCTGCGACAGCAACAGGTGTGTCATTGATTGGTGTGACGGTTACGCTAGCAACAAAGACATTGCTGCTTTGTCCATTTAGTGTTGCGACTACATTGACTGATAATGTACCGGTAAAATTAGTTGCTGGCGTGATGGTATTATTCGCGATAGCGTAATTTTGACCGGATTGAACCGTGATAGTTTCTGGGGCTTCACTAAAAGTAAAATTGTCGATTAACAATGTTAACGATGTGTCTTCAACTAAGGATAAGGTGTTTTGGGCGGTAATGATGATCGCTGGTGGCGCTGTTATATTTGAAGAAAACACCCCTTCTGAAGGACTATAAAAAATATTGTCGCTACACAGTACGCGAATATTTTGGAACCGTTGTTCGCCATCAGTGGCAGGTAAATTAACCAGTGCGTTGCCATTGTTTGTTACGTTAGTTGCCAAAATAAATGGATAGGTACCGCCGCTATTATTTGATAATTCGATATTAACTGAAGCGCAATTAATCGGTGCTTGATCCGTCCCTCCTACATTCCACGCAACTGTAATCGGATTCGTATCAAAAAATTCATTACGAGCAGGAGCAGTCACAGCAAATGCTGCACCAGTATCGACGACCGTGTAGGTCACTTCGTCTGACGCACTGCCACCTTGATTATCGCGAACGGTAAATTGAAATGTTAGATCGCGATTGGTCGTTGGCAATGCTTCACCATAGCTAGTTAAGCGTTGTATGGCGTTGATTTTTTTTGGTAAATATCGCTCTGGTCCATTGCTTGGACGAATAGAACGAAATAACGGGCCGTTGCCACTATCTGTTTCATCATCTAATTTGCTACTGGTTTCAGTGCCTAAATCGTATTGTTCCCAAGAATAAGTCAAAGTATCGCTGGCATTAGCGTCTGTGCCAATCCCCGATAATATAAACGGAGTATTGGCAGGAATAGTAAGGTCAGGTCCAGCATTAGCTTGTGGGTGGGTGTTTTGGGATGCGACACGAATACCACAATTAGGTGTGTTTTGACGCGCAAATTCAATTTCGGCAGCCATCTCATTTAACGAATGTACATGGTAATAATCATCAACTTGTCCAGCGACATTTTGTTCGCCACAGATCCCTGCATAGGACATGATGGTGGTGCCTGAACCGACTTCAAATGCTGCATTTTCAGCTCTATTGCCACTAGCGCAACTGTTTGTTGTTCCATTAAATGTATGATTGGCGCCAAACTGATGGCCCAGTTCATGAGCAACAAAATCAACCCAAAATGCATCATTGGTAGGCGAGCCGCTCCCTGTAATGCCATCGGCTTTGTAACCATCCCAACACAATGCGCCCAATACGGCTAACCCTCCGCCGTTGGTGTTAACAATATGACCAATGTCGTAATTAGCACTGCCAATGCGATCATCGGTAACAGTTTGATTAAGATCGCCATCATCCGAATCATTATTAAATGGGTCGGTTGCGGCATTGGTAAAAATTAACTGGTCGTTATCAGCAACTAATTGCAACGTTACGCCTAGTTCCACTTCGAATATGTCATTGAGACGATTCACCATAATCGCTATTTCTGCCATTGCATCATTAACTGAACCACCATGATATTGAGTATATTCAGCTGCTGCAGTCATTGCCAACCGATAGGTGATATGGTCTTGGGTTGTGTTCGCTGGTCCTGTCTTATGAGCTCGAACGGTCGGCTCAAAAACACGATTAAAGTTCAATACTTTGGGTGGACGCTTGATGAAACGTTGCTGAGCTTCTTGTTGTGCTTCTGGCGTCACTTTATAGCTACGGTATTGATTATCAGTATCTTTGATAGGATCAATGAATATTCGTTCAATCTGATTATTGAGCGGTGCATCAAACATGGCACTGATGCCCTTAGGTGAGAAATTAAAGCGACCCGTTAAGGTAGGGTTGCTGGCACTGATACCAGTAAAAGCTCTGATTTCTGGAAATTTTGCCGCCAATTTAGCCGGCATAACATGCGCTTCGGTTAAGCTAAATGTATGCAGTATCCCGTCGGGACCAGGTACTTGTACCTGTGTAAAGTTAGCTTGGGTTATTTGTTGCGTAAAGCGTGTTTGAGCCAATGTAAAATGATTACTACTTACTGATTCTAGGGCTTTGTTCGCTGTTTGTGCTTGCCACAAAGTTTGACTGTTATCCGCAGTCATTTGGCCTTGTGCTTGTGCACTGATTACCGAAGTGCTCAGCAAAAACAGGGTTAAGAGTGATTTTACATTGGGTGTATTCATTATTTACTCTTTTTTTATTTAGGTCTTAATAATTTAGGCATTAGTAATATGGATTAATTTAATGTCATGTGTAGTGCTTGTTTGTAGGCGGATATCGCCGGTACACAGGCGGTCAAAAATGTAGCCAAAAGTGCGCCCAACGCAATCCATAGCGTGTGAGTGGTGAAAATATTACCATCGATAAATATGCCAAACGCTTCAGCTAACCACGTATTCGTCACCTGCAAACTTACAAATAACACAACGAGACTCAGTATTATTGCCACGGCGGTAATCAGTAGTGCTTCGGCTTGAATCAACCAAAAAATAACACTAGGTGGCGCGCCAACACTGCGCAATACCGCTAATTCTTGGGTGCGCTCGCGCATTGATGTTAGCAGCATAGTTGCAAGGCCAATACTGGTAGATAACACAATTAACCAAGCAATACCGAGTAACAGGGTTTCGACAAAGCCAACCAGTTGCCACAATTCATTCAGTACGACGCCTGGGATAATAGACATCAAGGGTTCCTCTTGATATTGATTGACCGCACGTTGCATTAACAACGTCCCAATTTTGGACTGTAGGCCGATGTAAATAGCTGAAATATTGTCACTTTGCGGGTTGTTTGCAATGCGCTGATCTTGATCATGCGCGAGGGTTAACCCTGCCAAAGTAACATGTACGGTTTGATCGATGGGCGTGCCAGTAGGCGCTAAGATACCTGCAATCTTAAAGCTAACATCATCGTGTTGATGAAAACTGACATGCCCTACACCATGATGTAAATGTAGCGTATCGCCAATGGTATAGTTATGATGAGCTGCAACTTCAGCCCCAATGACTGCATCGGTATCTAGCGTAAAGTGCTGACCGGCTCTGAATGTCAGTGGTTGCTTGTTACCGTATTGAAAATAAGTAAATAAATCAGCAGTTGTCCCGACCACTGGAAAACCATGATGAGAATCGCCAAGTGCGATGGGGACAGCCCATTTAACGTGTTTGTTTGCTGCTAATACAGCGAAACTATCCATGCTGATTGCATTGGCGGGAACGCCGATTTTAAATACGGAATATAATAATAAATTAATTGGGCCTGTGCGCGGGCCAACAATTAAATCGGTGCCAGATATCGTGCGGGTAAAACTCGCTTTGGCGGCATGCCGAGTATGCTCAACAGCAAACAATAACAACAAGCTGATGGTAATGGCAAATAATGTTAGCGCTACCGATTTATGTCTATATCGTAGGCTTTTTAGTGCGAGTATGAAACGCATACTAACGCCCCCCCTTAAGCGCAACACGATTGATTTTGTCCAGCTCAATGCTGTGCGAAAAATACTTGGCTAAGCGCAAGTCATGACTCACAAATAATAGCGTGGTGTGTTGATTATCACACATATGGATTAAGGTTTGCATAAAGCTATGGGTCGCAGATTCATCTAATGCGGATGTCGGTTCATCGACAATGACTATACGCGGTTGATGAATTAATGCTCGAGCGATGGCAACACGTTGTTGTTGGCCAATACTTAAGGTGTTGGCAGGCTGATCGATGATATCCGCAGGTAACTGTAGTTGTGCGAGTAATGTTGGGATCGTTGCATGTAATGTCGTTTTATCACAGTCGTGAAACTCGGTACTTAATGCGATATTTTCTCGGACACTTAAATACCCAATTAAGTTAAATTGCTGAAAGACAATGCCCATGTTTTTGGCGCGAAATTGATCTAACTCGCGCGAACTGAGTTGCGCATAGGTCTGATCTAGGACGCTGATGTTATTAGGCGTTGTTTCGGCAGTGTTTTTAGTCTTAAATTTTGGCTTGGGTGTTAATGTACCGCTAATGATATTGAGTAATGTGCTTTTGCCACAGCCTGATGGACCGGCGATAAACACCCTTTCACCTAGCTCAATGATGAGTTCATCAATGTCTAATATGGAGGTGGATGCATAACTAAATGTGAGTTGTTTCAGTGCAATTGCGGTCAACGGGATGACTCCATGCGCATTTTATTATTCTTATATGAAATACGTTAACTGATTTTAGTTGATTAATAAAGATTATGCACAGATATCGACGAATTTGGCTTTGGTCAATTGCTGTAACGATTTTGGTGCAAGACCGATCTCAAGTCCTCGTTTTCCTGCGCTAACATGCATTAATGCTAAGCTTTCAGCTTGGCTAGCAATGAGTGTCATAAGACGGGACTTTTGTCCTAGTGGACTGACGCCACCCATAATATAGCCAGTTTTTTTAGCGACGAGCGTTGGGTCTGCCATGCAAGATTTTTTCGCTTTGACTGCTTTGGCGACTTGCTTTAAGGAGAGTTTTTCGGTGACAGGGATAATTGCTACGACTAACTGCCCATCACAATCGGTGACTAATGTTTTGTACACGGATTGCGGGTCAAGATTGAGCTTAGTCGCAGCTTCTAAACCATATGATGATGCGTGTGGATCATGCTCATAACTAAGCGTGCTAAAGTTTACCTTAGCACGTTTGGCAGCATTGATCGCAGGCGTCATGGCGTTTACCACTCACCCGTATTTGGCATGCTAGCCCACGGCTCTTGTGGGGCAAGGTGGTCACCTTCTTGCAATAATTCAATGGAGATACCATCTGGAGAGCGAACAAATGCCATGTGACCATCACGCGGTGGACGACTGATCAATACACCACCATCTTGTAAGCGTTGGCAGGTAGCATAGATATCATCGACACGATATGCCAAATGCCCGAAGTTACGGCCGCCGGTATAAGTTTCTGTATCCCAATTATAGGTTAGCTCAATTAGCGGAGCTTGATCTTCTTTGGCGCGTTCCACATCATCAGGGGCTGCCAAAAAGATTAAAGAGAATCGGCCTTTTTCACTGTCGTAACGACGCACATTAACCAATCCTAATAAATCACAATAAAAGTGCAAAGATGCTTCGAGATCGTTAACACGTACCATTGTATGTAAGTACCGCATGTCATTATCCTATTAGTGTATTAAGTCTAATTATTCTAACGTGTATTTAGGTCGATAGTCATCTTTTTGTCGCGCTTGATTAAAGGCATCAACAGATGGATTGCCTGTGAGCTGTTGTTTGACTTTTTGCTGTTGTTGTTTGTGTTTTTCTAGCATAATTTTGGTCATGGTTTCAAATTCAGCGGATTCAGGCTGCATATTATCGCGTGCTTTGCCGTTAATTTTTTCCCATGTTCTAAAGCCACCAATCCCCAATACGCCCAATATAATAGGCATAAACAGCTCAGTGTTCATTGAGGGAAGTTGATAAAATTGGGCTACGGTTTGAATTTGTTCACTGCTAGCTTGTTGAAATGCCGCTTCGCCTAATATTTCACTCATATCCAAGCTCAACATGATTAGCCAACTACCTAATGGTCTTAACAGTGCTTCATACGCCAAGCCTAATGCACCAATCCAAATGATTGCTGGACGAGCGCCGGCAACAAAAATACTTGGATGATTAGCTTGCGCCATATTGATTTGTAATTGCATGTGCTGTTCTTTGAGTTCAGCGGTCAGCGTTTGCAATTCGATACGTTGTTTTTCAATATCGATTTTACCTAGTTCTTCATCACTGGTGACCAGCTCATCGATGCCATTGGATAGTTTTTCGATTAAATCCCCGATTACTGGAACGGATTGTAATATTCCCATGTTGTACTCCTTTTGATTTATCGTGTAATGGGGACGGTGTGATTGAGTGTGATTGATTACGCTAAATAATAAGCCTGGGCGCGGCGCAGCCAGCCATTTAAAAAGATTTGTTGATTCGGTTGTCGAGCGACAATGCGGTGATAAAACGCCACGCGTTCATCACACAGTGCATTAATCAAATAATCGCCCATTTGTTGATATACCTGATCACAGGCACGTGCGGTAATCGGGCCTAATTGGCCATCCTGAATGATATTAACGAGACCACTTAGGTTTAATACGTGCTGTAATATTTTAATCGCTTGCCTAGGTCCATGATTCACTGCCATATCAAAGATCACAGGTTGTATTGCACTGGCAAGAAGATAGATTTTGGGTTGTTGATAATACATGACCCAATATATTTGCATGGCTTCGGCTTGAGTTAACGATGCTATCGTCGTTTGTGCTAAATCCGGGGATCCGTCAGTACTTAAACTTGGAGTGGTGGCACTGAGATTGTCTTGATATGCGTTTAATGTATGCTGGGTGATCCCATATTTAGTTACCCCGCCATTATCTAGGGGATGATCACTAAAGCCACCTTCATAGGTTAAGGTGCGCGCAAATAGTCGCTCAAACAGCGCCGGTTGGGTGGTTAAACTCACGGATCTACCTGTCAATTAGTCATCATAATATTCAGTATAGATGATTAATTGAGACTCACAGGACTTCTGCTATTTAATTTATAGACGCTGTGGCTAACAAATATTAATTATTCACTTGCCGCATCGCTAATAGGCACAATGTCCGCACTTTCAGATTCAAGTACTTCATCGGCATCTACACCACGGAATAATTTGGCTACGCCGTCTTTGTTTTTGGCTAGCACAATCGAGAGCTCTTCGTAGACGCTTTCGTCTAGCTCAATTCCTTTAGCAGCAATATATACCGCCAAGTTATCAGCTATGCTTAGCATTTTATCGTATTTGTCAGCTTCTTTTTTATCGGTAGTCACAAGTTTATCTACCCCTTTATGTTGCACTACATATTGTGTAATTACGGCCATGATTGCACTCCATTGTTGCTACTATTCATTAATTATACTCAATACTGTATAAATTAACAGTTAATATTTACTTTTTCAAGAATGATCTATACTGTATGTATGTCCAGTTATTTACTGGCGTAAGAAATATTAATTAGTGAGGTACAGGTCATGTTACAAGTGATACCGCTCGCTGCACAAGCCGGCATTGCTGGTTTTGAGTCGCCAGCAGCAGAATATAAACAACTTGGATTAGACTTAGATGAATTACTCATTGATCACCCTACAGCGACTTTTATCGGTCTCGCCAAAGGAGACTCGATGACAGGATACGGTATCTTTGATGGTGATTTATTGATTGTTGATCGCGCCGCACATCGGGCGTCATTTGATATAGTTGTAGCCAATTTAAATGGGGTCTTCGTCTGCAAATTATTTGATCGCAAAGGCTTAGTGTTAATTTCAGGCGCAGATGATCATGCCCCTTATATACTCAGTGCCGGGGATGTGTTTGACGAAGAAGGAATAGTGGTACGTTCTATTCGTATGCATCGCAGTTCTAAAATGGTGAATAAATGTTTGCCCTAGTGGATGCTAATAGTTTTTATGCGTCTGCAGAAAAAGTCTTTGATCCGAGTATTCGACGTAAACCTGTGGTGGTCTTAACCAATAATGACGGATGTATTTGCGCTATGTGCGATCGCGCAAAGCAAACCGGAGTCAAGAAGTTCGGGCCCTATCATGAGGTGAAAGACCAACTGGCTAAGTTTGGTTGTGTCATACGTTCTTCTAATTATGAATTGTATGATGATCTGTCGACCAAAATGATGGATGTGGTGGCGCGTTTTGCACCTGAGCAACATGTGTATTCGATTGATGAGTGCTTTTTACAATTTACAGGATTTGTACCCGATGAGGGCTGGGAATCATACGGACAAAACATACGTCGTGCTGTATGGCGTGAAGTGCGCTTGCCGGTGGGTGTGGGTATTGCTAGTACGCCAACGTTAGCTAAAGCAGCAAGTCATGCCGGAAAAAGATTACCTGGGTTTCATCGCGGCATTGCTGTGATTGACTCTCCTGTTGTCCGAGAGAAAGTACTACAACAAATGCAAACCCAAGATGTGTGGGGCATAGGTAAGAAAATAGCTCAACGTCTAGCACTCATGGGGATCAAAACAGCATGGCAACTTGCTTGCGCATCACCCAAAGCGATGCGTAAACAATTTTCGGTTGAGATTGAACGTACGATCCGCGAGCTTAATGGCGAGACATGTTTATCATGGACAGAAACGCGGGCGGCTAAACAGCAAATATTTTCTACCCGTGCGTTTGGTGAAAAAGTCACTGACTATACAAGTTTACGACAATCATTATGTTTGCATGCAGAGCATGTTGGAGCCAAAGTAAGACGACAACATAGTGCGGTTAAAGCAATACAGTTTTTTGCGCGCGCCAATCCATTTCAACCCGACCAGTACTATCATAAATCGTGCATTCATCGCTTTGCCGTACCGACCTCTAATACAACACAATTAGTATTAGCTGCGACAGAGGCTGCGCAGCACATATTTAAACTGGGTGTGGTATTTCATAAATCCGGTGCTGGAGCGATAGAGCTGGTACAAAACGAATTTGTACAAACAGATTTATTTGATTGTAATACTGAGCGTCCAGATTTAATGGCTTGTATGGATCATATTAACCGTAAATATGGCGCGCATACTTTAGGGATGGCTGCAAAAGGCATACAACCAAAATGGCGAATGAGGCGAGAACATTTATCACCGCAGTTTACGACACGATGGTCGGACATTCCTAAAATAGCATGTAAGTAGTGTATAAAGAATGTACCGTTTCGACAAAAATTAAATACACAAAGATATAAAATCTGTACGAAAGTCTAGAATTTTTAAGCGTCATAACAAATCGTTTCAATATATTTACTGCTAAATGCTAAAATTTTTGCATAGATATTAATTGAGTTTTAATTGAGTTTTAGTAGATGAGTAAGAGCAGGGTTAAGGGTATTATTTTTGATTTGGATGGTACATTAGTAACCAGTAGTATTGATTTTTCGGCGTTGAAACAGAAAATTGGTTGTCCTAGTGACCAAGATATTTTAGCTTATATTGCTGAAATTGAAGAGACTAAAAAACAAGAAGCAGCATTATCTTTAGTGATGAGAATGGAGTTTGAAGATGCGCTAACTAGTGAATGTATTCCTGGTGTTCAAGCATTTTTAGACAAGTTAAAGGCCAATAATATTCCAATGGCTATTGTGACACGAAATTGCCGTGTTGCGACATCGGTGAAAATTAATAACCATAATATTCCAATCAAATTAGTGTTGACGCGAGAAGATGCACCATACAAACCGAATCCTGATGCATTAAATATTATAGCTGAATATTGGGGATTTGAATCAGAAGAAGTTGCCTATGTGGGAGACTATATATATGACATCGAGGCTGCTAATCGAGCTAATATGAAAGCCTGGGCTTATCAATATCAAGTACCAGAAGGAATAGGTTTACAAGTCGATTTGTCATTTACTTGTTTCACCGAGTTAGACATTAGTGAATTAATCCACTCCCCCTAATATCTGTATCTGTTTAATATCAGTCATCCCCCGCAAGACCTTTTTTATTCCATCTTGCATTAACGTTCGCATGCCATCTTGAGCTGCTTGCTGAGCAAGTCCAGTGACATTTACATTTTGGTAAATCAAACCACGTAATTCAGGCGTCATAGTGAGCAGCTCATGCACACCGGTTCTACCTTTATACCCAGTATCACCACAGTGTTCGCAACCGGTAGCTTGATATAAGGTAACAGGCTCGGTCAATGATAATTCAGTGATGACGTCACTACCGTATTGACGCTCTATAAATGCGATTTCGTCAGCCGAAGCCGTATAGGCTGTTTTGCATTCTCCACATAAAGTCCGAATAAGTCGTTGTGCTAAAATACCCACACAGGCATCAGAAAAGTTAACTGGGTCTAGTCCTAAATCTAACAATCGTGTAATGGTTTCGGGAGCTGAGTTGGTGTGTAATGTAGATAGCACCAAGTGTCCGGTTAATGATGCTTCTATGCCTGCATGAGCGGTTTCTTTGTCACGCATTTCACCAATTAATATAATGTCGGGATCTGCGCGTAAAAATGCACGAAGCGCATTGGCAAACGTAAAGCCAATTTTGGGGTTTACCTGAACTTGCTGAAGGCCTGCTTGCGTTATTTCTACTGGATCTTCTGCTGTCCAGATCTTTTTGTCTGGGGTATTAAGATAGCCGAGGATTGCGTGCAAGGTAGTGGTTTTACCCGAACCGGTGGGCCCCACGACTAACATGATGCCATGTGGACGACGCACAATGTTTTTCAGCATTCGCATATTTTCATCCGAAAGATTCATCTTATCAATCGGCATAGCACCGCCTGTGGCTAATATCCGCATAACGACGCCTTCACCGGCAACAGTCGGGATAGTGGCAACCCGCACTTCAACTAACTGTCCGGATAACTTAAATGCTAATTTACCATCTTGGGGGATACGTTTTTCAGCAATATTAAGGTTAGCCATGATCTTGATCCGTGCGATGACGGCATTGTGATGCGAGGCGGGAACCTGATTAATATCGCGGCAAACGCCATCAACTCGCATGCGCACCCGAGTCGGAGCTGATTTTTCAGGATCGATATGGATATCTGATGCATGCAGACGTTTGGCATCATGTAATATGCGCGAAACTAAACGGACAACAGCGGGAGCATCATCCGAAAGTTCTTCAAATTGTTCATCAATATCATCACTAGAAGTACCAATTTCATCTAGGATCTCATCCATTTCCCCGGGACCAACACCACTATCAGATTCGCCGAGAAACTGTAATATATGCGTTGCTAGCCCGACAGCAATTTCATAAGCATCGATGCTTAATGCACGCTCAATCTCCATAATCAACGATGCGTTATTGGGCTGGGACATTAATATTATGGGCTTATCATTCGAATCAGCAATAATTGCGACAAGGTTACGTTTTAAATAAGAAACATTTAAGCGGTGTTCATTACTGTACACATGATACTTATCTGGATCATACTGAATAAAAGGAACTTGATAATGCATAGACAGTGAGCGACCAATATCAGCTGGTGCGATACGATGCTCGCCAATCAGTTTTTGTAGCAACAGTTTAGGATCGGTTTTGACGTACTTATCTTCTAATAGAGTGGTCAGAGATTTTTCGCTAATCAGTTCACGATGCACCAATGTATCTAAAGGGCGTAATGTACCGCCTAATTCGTAACGAAATTGCTCACCAAGTAGGGAAGCTAATTGTAACCCCGCTTGTAAGTCTACATCAGTAAAAGCCGTTTGATGATTGATAAACTGTAACACGCCCAATAAAACGTTAGCATGTATGATAGGAATGCATAAAATATTACGTGTCGTAAATTGATTTTGTTTATCAAACTTATCAGCAAAGCGTAAGCGCGGATGAATGGCAAACAAAGCTTGGGCATCATAAGGATCGTCAATAATAACAGCCTCTTGCGATAATGCGACATACCCTGCAATAGATAAAGGAGAAATCGGCACAGATATTTGCTGAGTGGTTTTTCCTGTTTTAAAACGCGCTAACAAGTCTTGCTGTTGTTTACGGCGCTGAAAGATACTGACGCGTTCAACCGAGAAATGAGATAATAATACCTGTTGCAATGCCTCAAACGCATCAAAAAGACTCTCATGAGCGCTTAAAATAGCCTGAATGTCAGCAATGTTGGCGGAAGTATTTGTTGAGGTATTAATAAACGCACTCCGTAAAATAAATATATAACTCAGTTATTTAAAAGATAGTCGAATAATACACAAAAAGGTAATTGAACAAACAAATGAGAGTAAAACCGTGCGAAAGGACAGGCACTCGCGGTAAGAGGAAAAGGAATCCACCTCTTTATAATTAAACACAGACAAGGCTTGCATAAATCCATATTACATGTATAATTTGCGCCGAATTGTCTATGAAGACAACGTTATTAGTAGTCGGTGTAACAGGTACATTAAATTGGTACATCGGCAGCAAACAGGCTTTATGCAAGGGCGCATGCTAATACTATGAACAGGATCCCGATATGGGATCATCGGTTTACGCACATCTTTTTTACCATTAATAGGGGTAGAGAAGGTGATTTTTTTTGTTCTTTCGATTGGAGCTTAATCGATGCCAAATCAAAGAATTCGCATACGTTTGAAAGCGTTCGACCATAAGTTGATTGATCAATCAACTGCGGAGATCGTGGAAACGGCGAAACGTACAGGCGCACAGGTATCTGGACCTATTCCATTACCAACGCGCAAAGAGCGTTATACAATTCTTACTTCTCCGCACGTCAACAAAGACGCACGTGATCAGTATGAAATTCGTACACATAAACGTTTAGTAGATATCATTGAACCAACTGATAAAACAGTTGATGCATTAATGAGATTGGACTTGGCTGCCGGTGTTGATGTTCAAATCAGCCTGGGCTAACAAGAGAGGGTTTTAACATGGCGATTGGTCTAGTCGGTCGTAAAGTAGGTATGACGCGTATCTTCACTGAAGATGGTGTGTCTATTCCTGTGACCGTTATTGAAGCGACCCCAAACCGAGTTACTCAGTTACGTACTGAGGAAACAGACGGTTATCGTGCTCTACAAATTACTGCTGGCGATAAGAAAGCTAGCCGTGTCAACAAAGCTGAAGCAGGTCATTTTGCTAAAGCGGGCGTTGAAGCGGGAAGTGGTTTGTGGGAATTCCGTCTTGACGGAAATGAAGGCGAAGGTATTGAAGTAGGCAGTGAAATTACTGTTGAACTTTTCAATGATGTCACCAAAGTCGACGTAGCTGGTACCTCTAAAGGTAAAGGTTTCCAAGGCGCTATCAAGCGTTGGAACTTCAGCTCACAGCGTATGACTCACGGTAACTCATTATCACACCGTGCGCCTGGTTCAATTGGTCAAAACCAATCACCAGGTAAAGTATTTAAAGGTAAGAAGATGGCGGGCCAAATGGGCAACAAACGCGTCACAACTATCTCTTTAGAACTAGTACGTGTTGATGTTGAAAACAACCTTTTATTAATTAAAGGTGCCGTTCCTGGCGCAACTGGCGGTAATGTAATTATCCGTCCAGCTGTTAAAGCGTAACGTGTAGGGAGTAAACTGATGGAATTAACATTAAAAGACGCGAATAGCGTTCTTGAAGTATCAGATGCGACCTTCGGGCTTGAATTCAACGAAGCACTTGTTCATCAAGTAGTCGTTGCTTTCGGTGCCGGCGCGCGTCAAGGTACAAAAGCACAAAAAACTCGTGCTGAAGTTCGTGGTGGTGGTAAGAAGCCATGGAACCAAAAAGGTACAGGCCGTGCCCGTGCTGGTACTATCCGAAGCCCAATCTGGGTTGGTGGTGGTCGTGCATTTGCAGCGAAACCTCGTAGCTTTGAGCAGAAAGTAAATAAAAAGATGTACCGCGGCGCAATCCGTAGCATCTTATCTGAATTGATTCGTCAAGATCGTTTAATCGTTGTTGAGAAGTTTGGTGTTGATGCACCAAAGACTAAAGCGTTATTAGCGCAACTTAGTACTTATGACTTAACTGACGTATTAATCGTGACCCCTGAGGTCGATGAGAATTTATTCTTAGCGTCACGCAACTTGTATAAAGTTGATGTACGCGATGTACAAGGTATTGATCCAGTTAGCTTAATTGCATTCGAAAAAGTGTTAATTACTGCAGACGCGATGAAACAACTTGAGGAGGCATTAGCATGAACGAAGAACGTTTATTAAAAGTGCTTTTAGCACCTCACGTTTCAGAAAAGTCTACAATGGCAGCTGAAGCAAATAATACTGTTGTATTTAAAGTAGTTAAAGACGCGAACAAAGCAGAAATTAAAGCTGCTGTTGAAAAACTTTTCGAAGTTGAAGTAAACAACGTTCGTACTGTGAACTGTAAGGGTAAAACCAAGCGTCACGGTCAGTCTTTCGGCAAACGCAGTGACTGGAAAAAAGCATATGTTGTGCTTAAAGAAGGTCAAGACATCGACTTCGTCGGTGCAGGCGAGTAAGAAGGGGATTAGAAATGCCATTATTGAAAGCTAAGCCAACTTCTGCCGGTCGTCGTCACGTTGTCCAAGTTGTTAACCCTGATTTGCATAAAGGCGCACCACACGCACCTTTACTTGATAAAAAGAGCAAATCTGGTGGTCGTAACAACAATGGTCGTATTACGGTACGTCACATCGGTGGTGGTCACAAGCAACACTACCGCATAGTTGATTTTAAACGTAATAAAGACGGCATTCCAGCCAAAGTCGAGCGTCTAGAATATGATCCAAACCGTTCTGCAAATATCGCATTAGTGCTTTATGCAGATGGTGAGCGTCGCTACATTTTAGCCCCTAAAGGTCTAAAAGCAGGTGATGCAATTCAATCTGGAGCTGATGCGCCAATTAAAGCAGGTAACACGTTACCAATGCTTAATATACCAGTTGGTTCAACAGTTCATGCCATCGAAATGAAGCCAGGCAAAGGTGCACAAATTGCACGTTCTGCTGGTGCTTATGCGCAAATATTAGCGCGTGATGGAGCTTATGTAACATTGCGTCTTCGCTCTGGTGAAGTACGTAAAGTATTAGCAGATTGCCGTGCCACTATTGGTGAAATCGGTAATGCTGAACATATGCTTCGTTCATTAGGTAAAGCAGGTGCTTCTCGCTGGCGCGGGATTCGTCCAACAGTTCGTGGTGTTGCCATGAACCCAGTAGATCACCCGCACGGTGGTGGTGAAGGTCGTACCTCTGGTGGCCGTCATCCAGTATCGCCTTGGGGCGTTCCTACCAAAGGTAAGAAAACCCGAAGTAATAAGCGTACCGATAAACTTATCGTACGTCGTCGAAATAAATAACAGCGAGGATTCACCATGCCACGTTCTCTCAAGAAGGGTCCTTTCATAGACCTACACTTGCTGAAGAAGGTAGAAGCTGCAGTGGAAAAGAGCGACAAAAAACCAATTAAGACTTGGTCTCGTCGTTCTATGATCATCCCAGATATGATTGGGTTGACCATTGCGGTCCATAACGGTCGCCAGCATGTACCTGTGTTCGTCTCAGACGAAATGGTCGGCCATAAGTTGGGCGAATTTGCACCAACGCGTACTTATCGCGGCCATGTCGCAGATAAGAAAGCCAAACGATAATAGGAGATTAAAATGGAAGCATTAGCTAAACACCGTTTTGCTCGTACATCGGCTCAAAAGGCACGCTTGGTAGCAGATCAAATTCGCGGTTTACACGTAGAAAAAGCGTTAGAAGTTTTAACTTACAGCAACAAAAAAGCTGCTGTTTTAGTTAAAAAAGTACTCGAGTCGGCAATTGCCAACGCAGAGCACAATGACGGCGCTGATATCGACGAGTTAACTGTTGCGAAAATCTTCGTTGATGAAGGTCCAACTATGAAGCGTATCAAAACACGTGCCAAAGGCCGTGCCGATCGTATCTTTAAGCGTAGCAGTCACATTACTGTGGTTGTGGCGGATAACTAGGAGTAGATTATGGGACAGAAAGTTCATCCTACCGGTATACGCCTGGGTATCAGCAAACCATGGACATCAACCTGGTACGCTAATACAGCAGACTATGCCGATAACTTGTTTAACGACCATCAGGTCCGTCAGTATCTGACTAAACAGTTAAAAAGCGCGTCACTTTCTAAAATTGTTATCGAACGCCCTGCAAAGAGCATTAAAGTAACAATCCACACAGCCCGTCCAGGCGTTGTGATTGGTAAGAAAGGTGAAGACGTAGAGAAGCTTCGCAATCACGTATCTAAGTTAGCCGGTGTGCCAGCTCAGATCAACATTGCAGAAGTACGTAAACCCGAGCTAGATGGTCAGTTAGTAGCTGATAGTATTTCTAGCCAGCTTGAACGCCGTGTAATGTTCCGTCGCGCTATGAAGCGTGCGGTACAAAACGCCATGCGATTAGGCGCTAAAGGTATTAAAGTACAAGTAAGCGGTCGTCTAGGCGGGGCTGAAATTGCACGTGCAGAATGGTATCGTGAAGGTCGTGTTCCACTACACACTTTCCGTGCTGATATTGACTATGCAACTTCAGAAGCAAATACTACTTACGGTATCATTGGCGTTAAAGTATGGATCTTCAAAGGTGAAGTATTAGGTGGATTACCACTTACTCAAGAGCAGCCTGCTGCTCCAGCACCTAAGAAGAAAGGCCGCAACGCTAAGCGAGAGGGCTAATCATGTTACAACCTAAGCGTACGAAATTTCGTAAGATGCATAAAGGCCGTAACCGTGGTCTTGCTATTGCTGGTAGCAAAGTAAGCTTCGGTACCTTTGGTCTGAAATCCGTCGGCCGTGGTCGCATGACTGCTCGTCAAATCGAAGCAGCTCGTCGTGCTATGACTCGTCACGTTAAACGTCAAGGTAAAATTTGGATTCGAGTTTTCCCTGACAAACCAATTACTGAGAAGCCTCTAGAAGTGCGTCAAGGTAAAGGTAAAGGTAACGTTGAGTACTGGGTATGCCAAATTCAACCGGGTCGCGTGTTATATGAGATGGAAGGTGTTCCTGAGTCTCTAGCACGTGAAGCGTTTGCATTAGCAGCGGCTAAACTGCCATTTAAAACAACCTTTGTAACTCGAACGGTGATGTAAATGAATGCGACTGAACTAAAAGCAAAAAGTCTAACTGAACTTAACGAAGAATTGTTAACACTTCTTCGTGAACAGTTTAACTTACGCATGCAATATTCTACTGGACAGCTTGAAAAAACTGACCAATTAAGAACAGTGCGTCGTAGCATCGCGCGTGTAAAAACTATCATGACTCAAAAGGCTGGTGAATAATGACTGAACAAACTATTCGTACAGTACAAGGTCGTGTAGTAAGTAACAAAATGGATAAAACCATTACTGTTGCAGTAGAACGTAAAGTGAAGCACCCTATCTACGGGAAATTCATTAAACGTACTACTAAACTTCACGCACACGATGAAGCTAACGTATGTAATGAAGGCGATTTCGTGTCAATCACAGAATGTCGTCCTCTTTCTAAGTCCAAAAACTGGATGTTAGTTGACGTAATTACTAAAGCTTAATTTTAAGTTTTAGTATTGCATTATAAAAGCCGCTGGGGAGCAATCCTTAGCGGCTTTTTCGTATCTATCATAACCACCTTTTCTGGTTGATGGTCACAGTTCGCTGCATGCATCACTAATTTGACTTATCACTCACAGTATTATAATTACTGCCGTGGTTTAGAGCAACTAGTACCCAGTCTAATTCGCAACTCGCCGAAGGCAGTGAGAAGAAGTTTTATACCTTGGTGTCCTTTTAATTTGGCTCTGACCCCATTTATTGAGACAAGCACTCCTCAATCGCTTTTAGTAGTTGCTCTGGTACAATAGGTTTGTTGATGTGTTTGTTCATGCCTGCTTGGAGCGCTTTTTGCTGTTCTTCTAAGGACACATGGGCAGTTAGGGCAATAATCGGGATATGTTGATTGTGCTTGCCAGCCAGCCCACTACGAATAGCCACTGAAGCATCATAGCCATTCATAATCGGCATTTGAATATCCATTAAAATCACATCGTAGTTGATTTCGGTACTGAGTAAATGATCAATACATTCTTGTCCGTTATTGAGCACTGTCATATTAATTCCATAATACTCTAACTGTACTATCGTGATCTCCTGATTAATCGGGTTATCTTCTACAAATAAGATGTTAGCTTGTTGTAACCGGGCCAAGTCCACATCAAGCACTTCACTTTCTACTTCCATGACACTGTCTGCCAAAGGTAGATGTATGGTAAAAGTGATATTGGTTCCACTTCCCAGTTCACTTTTCATAGTGATATTACCTTGCATTAAACCAACTAACTCTTTACACAATGCTAGACCCAGACCAGTCCCTGAACGACTTTTACTATAGGAATCCTCAATCTGTACAAATGGCTGGAATAATCGGTCCACATCATTTTTTGCAATGCCTTCACCGGTATCGTTGACCCAACACGTCATGATGTAGTGACTGTTTTCAGGGCGAATATTGGCGCCTATGGCAATGCTTCCTGTACTAGTAAATTTGACCGCATTACTAATCAGGTTATCAAATATTTGTCGGATCCGAGTCTGATCACCTAACAATGGGACATCGATGAGACGATCAATTTCTAAGTTGATTTGTAACGGTTTTTCATCACTAATTAGCAGTGCATAGGCGTAACTTTCTTTTAATAACTGTACTGGTGAAAAACCAATTTGCTTAAGTTGTAACTGACTCGATTCTAATTTAGAAAAATCTAATACATCGTTCACAGTACGTAACAATGTATCAGTACAAAAACGTCCCATTTGCATCAGGTTGTTTTGTTGTTCATCTAATTTGGTTTTTCCAAGTATGTTTAACACACCAAACATGCCATTGATTGGGGTGCGGATCTCATGGCTAATATTGGCCAAAAACTTGCTCTTGGCTTGCGAGGATCGGTTTGCTGCTATTGCGCTTTCTTTTGCTTGTTTGGTTGCTTGTTGAACTTCATGCATTGCTTTGGCTAATTGAATATGACGATAGCAAAAAACAATGACTCCCATAGCAGCTATGAGGATTAAAAATACTGCGCTTTCTAAAGGATAATCAATGAGGACATTAGTATTTCCATTAAAAATATATTGTGGCAATACATCGTCAGGAATACTAATGCCGTACTTTTGAGTTTGTTGTTGATCAAACATCCATGAGGAATAAGGTAACTCTTTGATGATTCTGCCGGTCGTGAGTTTCTCCATTACGACCTTAATCATTGACTCACCTTGGCGTTGAGGATCAAAAATATATCCTCCGACAATGCCATCGCCCATAAATGTTACCCAAACACTGAATATAGGGGCTGCACTAAAAGGAGCTATTGCTTGTAAAAAGGCTTTAGGGGTTAAATTTGGCCCCGTTTTACTTGAAAAAACGGGTAAGTAAATAAAAATTGAATCTTCAGGCAGCGCCTGAAGTTGCTGTTGTGCATCATCCACAGAATTAAACGTAATGGGATGGATCTCGAATTCTAACTTGTTGCTGTCTTTGACGGTTTGTAATGTTTGTACATGAATATCATAAATATTTTCAATCGAGGTATTAATATATACATCACGAGTTTTAGGCAGTGCCTCAAACATGAACTCAATATAGCGATTAAATGAATTTAGGCTGTAGTGTTGCAAACTCTCTATGCGAGGATCAGCTCGATAAAAAGAACTGGGTTGAAATGCAAAATTAAACTTTTCAGCAGCAGTAAATTGTTCTGAATCTAATAAAGCACTGAATAACGCGTTACTGAGGGCGCTATCTGTAATAAATGCATCGATATGCGTGTTACTATATTTGTCTTCCAACCCGGGAACAAAGTTTGCAATATAATTCTGTGTTTGGGCTCCAGTGTATAGTGATTCAACATACACATTCACTTTTTGTTTTTGTTGAGATGAAGCTTGAGCAATACCTGCGATAATACTTTGTGACCAGGGTAATATTGGGTTATAAGTTAACAAGACGACAATATTGACAGCTTCCTCGCTTTCGCTGTTTATAGCAGCTGTTTTATCCGCAGATTGAGCCGCCCTTGTTCCCATAGATACAAAAGATAACAAACACAGCAGTATGATAATCCAATATTTCATCAAAAATCGACTCGTGTGCCCACGTACCATTGCGCCTTGCCTGTGTTAGGAATGCACTGCACGTTATAGGACAGGGTATTGTTATTGGTTAAGGTCAAGCAGGCCTTTTCATCCGTAAGGTTTTTTACCCCAGCCTCGATGCGCCACTGTCGCTCTTCTTCACTGCTAAATTGATGCTGCCAATTGAGATCGATAAATTGCTGTGCTTCTATAATATTGAACAGATCATTTTGTGCGCGCGAATATACTTGGTCGCGATAGCGCCATGCAAGATTAAATGCCGATTCTCCTTGCCACCATTGCCAGCGATAATTAATGTTTAGTGTAGCTGACCAGTCTGGAATATAACTTAGAGATTTACCAACTTGGGTAAACAATAACGCCCCCGAATCGGTCACTTCACTGCTTAGTAGTCCTAAACCTGCATTAATATGCCACTGGTCTGATATTTGCCAATCGATACTTAAATCAGCGCCGATTAGCTCCGACTCTGGAATATTAAGAAAGGCAGGGTTGCCATCATTGTTTACATCAAATGTTTGTTTATCCTGCCAATAATATTTAAATAGTGCGCCGTTTAGCGTGAGATCATCCCAAGTACTTTTGAAACCTAGCTCCCATGCATCTAATACTTCTGGGTTAACCGGGTCATCGGCTGTACCAGCAAATGCAGCTAATGCACGCGTATCAAATGCACCGGATAAAAATCCGCGAGAGTATTGAGCGTATACTTGCATATGTGGAGCAATAAAATAACTAAGACTGAGATTTCCCCCAGTTAAATAGCTCTTTTGCTCAACCGGCGTATCTAATTGACAGGGAAAACCACCGATATTAGGCGGACAAATACCGCTTGGGTTGGCCGTCAACTGTTCTAATAAAGTGCGGTCAATATAGGTACTTAAGCCCAGTGGCGTACCTGTAGGCGTGCCATCATCGGTTTTCGCCAATACCCTTGTAATCGAGATCCCTTGTTTGTGTTCATATGAATATCTAATACTACCTGATAGTACCCAGTGTTCATTTAAGGCTTGTTCGTAAAGACCAAAGACAGAGCGGACAATGGCAGTTTGCTCGATAGCAACCGAAGGCACAATACCAAATGGCGCACCACCTTGATCTGCGCGGGTAATTACGGTGCCAAAAAAGTCCTCTGCATGAGAATAGTAGCCGCCTATAAGCCAATCTATTCCGTCACGCTTGTTGCTACTTGCAAGTCGTATCTCTTGTGTAAACTGCCGTTTTTCATTCATTTGTGCAGGCATGAATACCAAGCCCTGCGGAATATTATTAAGCGACTCCATATAACCCGAGTCCACCGTATCATAGACGCTGATACTGGTGAGTTTGATCCTGTTAAACTGCGCTTGGTAATTTAACTTCACGTTATCAAAGGTTACAAATGAGACATCAGCTGCATTATCATAGGTTTGGTACCAGTTACTTGCGCCACTAGGTGTTGCTTGATTGCCGCTAAAAGGTAATAAAGTGACACACTGATTAGGGCTGTCATAATCTGCACTTGATGAGGGGAATAGCGAAGGACAATCTGGGGGCGCTGAGAGATCTTGAATTTGATTATCGATAACATTTGCACCTTGTGCATCCCAATAACCAATAGACAAATAGGGAGTGCGACTACTTTTATCTTTGCCTCGTTGATAGGTGAGTAGCAGTGAATCGCTAGGATTAATTTGCCATAGGGTATGTAGGCGCAGGCCATAATGATCAATGCTGCCCATCTGCGTATCATTGAGTAAATTATGCCACAGAGGGTCGCGTTGTTGTTTGTATAATGCTAAGCGAGAGGCGACATTAGAGCTGATTGGAATATTAATTGCACCTTGTATGGTTTGGTAGCCATCGTTGCCGTGTTGCAGATTAGCAAACCCTGAGAGCTTAGCAGGATCTGGTTTGACCGATTCATAATAGATTGCGCCACCACTACTGTTAATACCAAATAAGCCATTTTGTGGGCCGCGATACACTTCTGCTCGCTGGATATCAAACAACATCAGTTTACTACCATAGGTACCTAATATATTGCTTTCATCGAGGGCTAATTGCACGCCTTGATTGGCATTAATGTGCCAATTACGCGCACCCACTCCGCGGATCGATATACTGGAATTTAATGGGGAGGACGCGCGCAGGTCAACATTAGCTAAGCTATTGTTAATATCGTCAGTGTTATACGCTTGCAGGCGCTGAATGTCTTCTGCTGAGATGATATTCACTTGAGCTGCTAGATCTTGAACTGGCTTGTTGGGGCGCTTAACTGAAACAGTAATGGTTTCTAGTTTATCAGTAGAATCTTGGTTAACGCTTTCATTTGCATTCGCAAATTGCAGTGAGAATAATCCAGTAACGGTGAGTAGTGAAGCAGAAATAACAAGGTTATTTCGAATCGGATACATCAAGGTAGTTCATTCCGCAAAGTGACATTTAATAACTATAGATCAATATCAATATTTTGCTTGATTAAAGTTGCCACAATTGCACCGATTCGAAATAGAGCCTGTGTATGTAGGGTACACAGGTTTATAGCTTAGATAGTATATTCTTCACCATTAGGCGCAGTAAATTCACGACATGTTGGGAATTCAATTTGTACATCTTGGATCCCTGCGTTTTGTTGACTGCCACGCTTGCCTTTGCGGTCAAATTTTAGTTCAACGTGCAAATCATTTTCTCTTAATACGATAGAATCAGGTGATTCAATGTGGCCACATAGCGCAACAAATTGCTTTGGTTGTGCAAGACCACAATGTGTTCCGTCTGCAAAATATGCCATGATATGACGAAAATATACAACGTACTCTTTTACATCAGCATGTGAGCCGTGATCAAGAGGAAAACGCTCATCTAACATTTGCATTACTGAAGCGTCGTTATCCATGACTTGAAAAGCGCTTTGCCATCTGATGTTAGCGACAGTTGAAAATTGACCCATTAATGCATGATCATTAGTTTGTGCTTGGTGTAAGTTCATTGCTGGCATATTCATAATGTTTCTCCTAGATGGGGTGAGCATCTGTTTGTCATGTGTATCAGTTTCGTGTGTAACTGAAAATTTGTGCTTTCGGTAAAACTTTAAAAGATGTCTTTACCGCGCTTGATTAGAATAATAGAATAAAAATCTGAATAATTTCACAATAAAAATTACACAGTGTAAATTTTACAAATAATACTTGTGTAATCTTGTTCAATTTTTACAGTTCATGTATAAATGAAATTGTGTCTAACCCTGTTTAATCTTTTTAATTTTGTTTAATAAAGTGTAATGAGAGTGCTTATGAAATCAGTCATCGCAAAAGGCAGTGGTACGTTAGGTAGAAAAACCCATTTACTTGGGACTAAAGTACGTAATTTACGTAAACGCAATAACCTTACGCTAGATGATTTGTCCTCTCGATGTATTCGTTTAGACGCTGAAAGTGCGCCATCGGTGTCATACTTGTCAATGATTGAACGGGGTAAACGGGTACCGAGCCTTGATATGCTTGAAGTAATAGCGCAGGTATTTCAAAAAGAAGCGCACTGGTTTTTAGATGACGTCCCCGAGCAAGATGATATCGTGATTGATAAAGGCAACCACGGTGGCATTCCCGGTATGCCACTGGAGCCGAGCTTTTTGTTTACCAATGACATTTTACAAATAGCCATCCCTGAAATGCTCTCGCAAACAGGAATAAGTGGTCGCCAATTTGCACACTTGTTAATTCGTGCACACCAAGAACACCACCAAAATCATTTTCCCGATCTAGAAAAAGCCGCTGAAGAAGTTGGGCAAAAACGCATGCCCCTATCCGTCGCAGAATTAACTGTGTTAGCACAACAACAAGGTTTGGCGATTCAATGGTTTACTCGACTCCCTAGAGGCTTTACTGCCGAATATGGTGTGCATACGACCTCGGTGGTGACGTCGTATTTAGGAGCGAATAACACATTATATTTAAACAAAATATTAGAAAAATATGAGCGAAGGTTGAAGTATGATATCGCTGTGCATATTGGTCATAGTGTCTTGCATAATAATGATGGATTGAAAAGTGTCTTAGTCACAGGTTTGAATCAATATTCTGTTATGCAGGGAGGAAATAACCAAAAGTTACAATCCTCACAAATAAATACCCAAGATATTTTGCAAGCGTGGCGTGATTTTGAAGCGAGCTTTTTTGCTGGTGCATTGTTGTGTCCTAAAGTGCCATTTAGACAGTTATTAGATCGCAATGGCTATGAGATTGCGACACATGAACAAGTGGGGGTATCTGCCTCAGTTGCGATGCGCCGAATGACTGCGGTATCACCTTATAAACACTGGCATTATTTTGATGCTTACGCTCCTGGAAAGCTCAAAGCCGTATATCGAGGCAATGGTATTCCGTTACCTTGGGGGAATATGCGCGAAGTTGCCGATCCGTGTCAACACTGGGCTGTGTTTCGCATGATCAATACCCCGGTCAAAGGTACGTCGGCACAATTATCCATTTTGAATGTGGGCAATGAACCGCGCATTTATTGTTGTGAATCCACTAATGTCGTTGATTTGGCTAAAAATAAACATGTATTGTGTTCTGGTATTGATCTCAATCCTGCCATTAACGCCCAAGGAGGCGATGCCCAAGCCATAGCGCATGAGATTAAAAACTTATGTGTCAAAGGTGGAGGCTCTGCGCAGTTACCGGTTTCAATGCAAAAGAAACTGCAAAGTGTCGCGCGCATTTTGAATATTAACTGGGTTGAACGAGGGGTATTAACGGATCCGCGTTTGATTTGCTCACGCGGTGCTGAATGCCCACGCGAGCCTAGCTGTTACGAAAACGACGAAAACGTAATTAGTAGTACCTACATTGCTTAAGGCTTAGCTATCGACTAAACCTTGATTGACCGCATAACGCACTAGCTCAGCTAAGCTATCAATGTTGAGCTTGCTTTTAATGTTACGCCGGTGGGCTTCAACAGTACGAAAGCTAATATCTAAGGTTTGCGCAATGGCTTTACTCGATTGTCCTTTTGCAATGTAGGACAAGATCATTTGTTCACGCGCTGTTAACCTTGGGCTGGCTTGGGTTGGCGGATTATCAATTAACATCTTGGCAATGCTGCTACTAAAATACGCTTTACCTTGAGCGACACTTTTAATCGCTTGGTACACTTCTTCGGAGTTGGTATCTTTCAAAATATACCCAGAAGCACCCGATTGCACAGCATTCGTCACAAACTCTGCGCTTTCATGCATGCTAAAAATGAGAATTTTAGTATCGGTTAGTACTTCGGTAATGATTTCCGTTGCGTCTAAACCGTTAAGCGTAGGCATACTAATATCCATTAATATCACATCTGGCTGGCAGGCTTGTGCTGTACTAAGCGCTTGTGAACCATCATTGCATGTCCCGACAATTTGGATATCGTCGTAGAAAGATAAACACGCACTCAACCCATCTTGAACCATCGGATGATCGTCCACTAACATAACTTTGATAGAGGGGATATTCATACTGTCTCCGTGGTTGGGTTATCGATTTGTTGTTGGGTATAGTGATAAGCAAAAGCCGAACGCGGAATTTTTGCGGTCATTACGGTTCCTTTGGATGACGATGTTAACATAAATTGTCCGCGATGATATTCCACACGCTCTGCTAGATTACGCGTACCTATGCCGCTTTCGGAGGGGTTTTCTAGATTAGCCTTGAGCATCCCCACACCATTATCTTTAATCGTTAAGGTTAACCAGTTATCAATGATCGCAAGATCAATACTGGTATGAGTAGCTTGTGCGTGTTTTTCTATGTTCATCAAGGCTTCTTGCACGACCCGATACAAGGTGGTGTTAATATGATCGGGTAAGAGTTTACTCAATGCTGGTTTAGTAATGGTTACATCGATATTGGTACGTTCAGTAAATTCTTTTGCTAATGCTTCCATCGCCGCGGATAAGCCTAACTCATCCAAGATCCTTGGGTGTAAGTGATGGGAGATGCGGCGAATTTCAGTGATGGCATTACTTAAATTAGTTTGCGCCTGTTGCAGCGGTTGGGGTTTAGGAATGTCATGTTTTCCTAGGTGTTTACAGGTGGCTTCTAAGGAGTACTTAATCGACACTAACACCTGAACGATACCATCATGCAGTTCACGCGAAATGTGTCGCTGTTCTTCTTCTTGTAATGTGACAATTTTTTGCCCGAGTTGGTCGATCTGTTTGTCGTTTTCTTTTTTCTGGGTAAAGTGCAAAATTGCCCCAATACCAAAAATCACAAAAATCGATGACATCGCAACAAACAAAATAATAAACCGCGTGTTGTTGATGTGGGTATCGATAGCACTTTGGATCGTCACGAGTTGCTGATTCACATTATCCAAGTACACCCCTGTACCCATCATCCAACCCCATTTAGGTAAAAAATCAGAAAAACTAAGCTTTTCCGTAACGGTTTCTGTCGAAGGTTGATTCCATGGATAGCGATAAAAATCGCCACCCGATTTGGCTTTGTCGATTAATATTTGAATAATCGGATCGCCTTGCTCATTGCGCAGATCCCAATAATTTTGGCCGACTCGGTAAGGCTCTGTCGGTAAAACTATATTCGTACCTTTGTCATCATATACAAAAAAATATCCATCGTGCCCATTGTAAATCAGCGTCGATAAAATATCGGCGACTTGCTTTTGTGCCACAGGATCATCCGCTGCCGCTCCTGCGTAGATATGTTGAATGGAAGCTTTGGCGATAGCGGTGTAGTTTTTGAGTTCTTGTTGTTTTTGTTCAAGTAAAAAAGATTCAAGAGCGGTGACGTTTTGCTCGGAAAGATCGCGGTATTCGTTGGTCACAAAAAAATACGTTAAAAACGCAGTCAGGATGACTTGTGTCACAGCAAAGAGTTGAATTCGAAATGAAAATGTCATCGTTACGACCAAAGGATTATGTTAATACGCTGTTAATGATCGCAAAAAAAACAAGGTAAATCTATCCCAACCCCTAATAAAAACAAGGCGCTAGACTATCGTCGTAGGTATTTATGTCTAGTTAGCTACTCGGTAGTCGTACGTATAGTGTAATTATCTAATTTCATTTACATTAACATCACAATTTATTAGCGATGTTCGTTGTGAACATTGATTGTTAACACACCCTTTAAAAGGAAGCACACATGAAAGTAAAAGCACTCGTTAAAACGTTGCTCTTAACGACGTTGTTAATTAGCCCGTTTACCCAAGCAGAAGATACCGTGCGCTGGCGTCTTGCTGAAACATGGGGACCTAATTTCCCTGTATTTGGTGATGCGACTAAGAACATGGCAAAAATGGTTGATGAAATGTCTGGTGGCCGTTTTAAGATCCGCATTGATTCTTCTAATAAACATAAATCTGCATTAGGTATTTTTGATTTCGTAAAAACAGGTCAATACCAAATGGGTCACTCTGCGTCATATTATTGGAAAGGTAAGGACATCGAAACTTTGTTCTTTACTACTTTACCATTTGGCATGACGACTGCTGAGCAGTATGCGTGGTTCTACCACGGTGGCGGTATGGAATTGATGAAAGAAACGTATGATAAATACGGTATTATGTCTTTTCCTGGCGGTAACACAGGTAATCAAATGGGCGGTTGGTTCCGTAAAGAAATCAACACCTTAGAAGACTTAAAAGGTCTTAAAATGCGTATTCCTGGCTTTGCTGGTGAAGTATTAGCAAAACTTGGCGCTAAGCCGACTAATATCCCATCTGCGGAGTTATATACAGCGCTTGAGCGTAACACAATTGATGCGCTAGAGTGGGTTGGTCCATCGTTAGATTTACGTATGGGTTTCCACAAGATTGCCCCTTATTACTACACAGGTTGGCATGAGCCTGCGACTGAGTTGCAGTTTATGGTTAATCAAAAAGCCTTTGATAAATTACCAAAAGACTTACAACATATCTTAACCGTAGCAATGAAAACTGCAGCGTATGATATGTATACCCAGTCTACTCATGAAAGTGCTGTTAACTTAGCAACGCTTCAGTCTGAGTATCCTAATGTTAAGATCCGTTCATTCTCGAAAGAAATCATGAATGCGATTAAAGCAGAAAATGACAAGTTGTTAGTCGAATTTGCTGCTGCTGATCCTCAGTCTAAGAAAATCTTAGACTCTATCTCTAGCTACCAAAAGAAAGCGCGTGAGTGGACTAACTTCTCAGACCGTGCATATTTAGATAACTTTGACGCAAAGTAGTTGCTCAACAGTAAACTAAATTTACAGTAAGACGAGGTGCCGGTAACTCTACCTGCACCTCTATTTTTCATTTAAAAAAGAAGAAATTCATGAATTTTTTACACAATGCATTACGCAAAATTATCGATACCATGGGCTATCTCTGCGTAATACTGATGCTCTTAATGGTTGCCAACGTATTTTATGATGTATTGATGCGGTATTTTTTCAATGACGTCAGTATTGGTATGCAAGAGCTTGAGTGGCATTTATTTGCAGCAATGTTTATGTTCGGTATCGGTTATACCCTCAAAGAAGACGGCCATGTCCGTGTTGATATTTTTTATGAAAAATGGATGCCCCATACCCAAGCAAAAATAGATATCTTGGCTGCGCTTGTGTTTGCACTACCGATAGCGCTCATTGTTATGTACTACGGCTACAGCTATGCAATAGATGCGTATCAGATGAATGAAGGCAGTCCCGATCCAGGTGGTTTACCCTATCGTTGGATCATTCGTTCGGTGATCCCGTTATCGAATCTATTTTTGATTTTATGTATTTTTTATACGATTTTAGAAAACTTATTAAAGCTAAAACGTCCGAATGTACATGAAGATCACATCCATAATGAGGGCGTGTAAATATGGAAGGTTTAGTGTTGTTTTTCGTCGCCCTAATATTATTATTTATGGGCTATTACGTGGCATTTACCTTTGCGGGTGTGTCAGTGTTAGTGGGCGTATTTTTCTTAGGTATTGATTTATTTGAGTTTATGCCATATCGCATTATGAGCATCATGGAAAATACCACCTTGATGTCTATTCCTATGTTTATTTTTATGGGGATCGTACTGCAAAAAACAGGCTTAGCAGAGCGTTTGCTTGAATCCTCGGCAAAGCTGTTTGGTAGTATGTCCGGTGGTGTGGCGATTTCTACCATTATTGTTGGTGCGTTATTAGCTGCCTCTACTGGTGTGGTTGGCGCGTCAGTGGTCGCGATGGGGGTGATTTCATTACCTGTTATGCTTAAAAATAACTACCATCAACCAACAGCTGCAGGCGTTATTTGTGCGTCGGGTACATTGGGTCAAATCATTCCTCCTTCGATTATCTTGATCATCCTTGGCGATGTCATGGGTCTACCGGTAGGTGATTTGTTTAAAGCGGCAATTGTCCCTGGGATGATGCTGATTGGCGCATATGTACTATATATTTTAGTGCTCAGTTATATCAAACCTGAGTATTGTCCGCCAATCCCTGTCGAAGAAGACAAAGCAACGATATTAAAGCAAGCAGCAAGAGATATTGTGCCGCCATTATTGTTAATTGTAGTGGTACTGGGCTCAATCTTTACTGGTATTGCGACCCCAACTGAATCCTCTGCCATTGGCGTAGTGGGTGCGTTAATCCTTGCGCAGTTTTATGGTGGCGTGTCGATGAAAACGATTTTTGCGGTATCTAAAGATTCTGTAAAAGTGTCATCGATGATTTTTGCAGTACTGATCGGTGCTACAGCGTTTTCAATGGTGTTTAGTTACTCCGGTGGCGAGTACTTGGTAGAAGAGTTTTTCTTGAGCTTACCGGGTGAAAAATGGACCTTTATTATCTTGGTTATGATTGCGATATTGATCCTTGGATTTTTTATTGATTTTATCGAAATTGCGTTCTTGGTTGTGCCGATTATCGCTCCTGTAGCAATGGCCTTGGACATTAATATGATTTGGTTTGCGATATTGATCACGATGAATTTACAGACGTCGTTCTTATCGCCGCCATTTGGGTTTAGTTTATTTTATCTCAAAGGCGTCGCGCCCAAATCGATGAAGACGACAACTATCTATAAAGGGGTGGTACCATTTATCTTATTACAAATATTTGTATTAGGCTTGATTGTCGCATTCCCAGATACGTTTATTATGTATTAATTTAGTCTTGGTGAAATCCTAGTTGATAGAAGGTCGTTCGCGTGAAGTGAGCGGCCTTTTTTTTGGGGTTAACATTTTTGATACGTGGGGTAGCTTAGATCGTCGGTTTAAAATCGATATCAATAATGTCCAGTACAAACTCACCGGATTGTTTATCACTGAACATAAAGCCCATTTGAATTACATCTTGCCACGTTAATTTAGGACGGTTTGGCACGCTGCGTCCGCGCCACACTGGTTTAAAATCATCTAACGTAAAAACATGTTGAGTGGTGGTGTTAGTTTGTGTTGCAAAGCTTGCACTGTAGGCAACGCCATCAAATCCTCGTTCGGTACGAAAGCGTAATTGATAGGTGTTACCATCGCCAGCAACGGACAAAATCAAATGATGATCAACCGGTAAGTTTAACGAAATTAAGCGTCTAACTGAGGCAAATCCACCATTATTTTCAAGTGATACGTTACCAGAAAAGCGTAAGCCTTGATCAGTGTATGTCATGCTACTAGTAGAGAGCCCGCCCATAACTGAGTCGTTAACCGACACCCAAGGATTAGATTGACCTGCTGCGATTGGGCTGAGAAGTGAAAAAACGGACATGACAAAGCCTGTTAAGTATATAGGAAGTTTGCGCATCAGGACCTCTGTTGCATCATTATATGTATTGGATACGAGTGTGAGAGGATTAAAGTTTAAACTATCTCTGCAATACCATTCAGCGAGATAGTTTGTTAAACAGTCTATTCGTGATACGGTTCCTTACATCAAGTAAGGATTTAGTGAAAGGTAATTATATGAGCCAGGCAACTATTACATCGAAAGGGCAGGTCACCATTCCAGCAGTTGTTAGAAATAGAATGAAAGTGGGCGCCGGTGATAAATTAGAATTTATTGAATTAACAAATGGTCGATATGAGGTGATTGCGGTAACTAGGGAAGTCAAAACACTAAAGGGCTTCTTTAAAGCAAATAAAACAGTTAGCATTGAAGAGATGAACTCCGCGATTAGTAGGGCCGCATCCAAATGATAGGACTTGATACAAATGTTTTGGTTCGTTATTTTGTTCAAGATGATGAAGTTCAATCTGCTCTTGCATCTAAATTGATAGAAGAGAGTGTCTCAGTTAGTAATCCCGGATACATAACATTAATATCTTTGGTCGAAGTTGTTTAGATGTTCCAATCTTGTTACTCGATAAACAAATCAAACTTATGCACCATGATCGGAATGGTGTTGGAAACAAAACAGTTTCTAGTTGAACAATCTGTTTCATGTTACCGTGCCCTTAAGTTATTTGAATAGGGTAACGGTGATTTTTCCGATGCCTTATTTTTATGAGACAAACTCAATAGAGCCACGATAAGCCAACTATGAAATCAACTTATACCTATTTACCGTATTTAATAATAGTACTTTTAACCTGTTTATTCGTTGCGAAAGCAAGTGCCATGGCAAACGAGCCTCAAAATAAAATTAATAAAATTGGCTCTGACCCTAATATTAAATTAGTTAATGTACCTTATTCGGCTGTCGCCGAGTTGCCCCAATTGCCGGCCAGCAAAACGGTGACATATGGTAGCGATCCGGAACAGTATTTTTTATATTGGCCAGCTGATCGCTCCGATGCCATCGAGCCACGTTCACCTGTGATCATGATCCACGGAGGCTGTTGGTTAAGTGCCTTTGATATTAGTCATAGCATTGCACAAGCAAATGGCTTGGCGCGTGCGGGTCACGCGGTATATTCTGTCGAGTATCGTCGCAGTGGCGAAACTGGAGGGGGATGGCCGGTGACGTTAGCTGATGTCATGTTAGGGATCAATGCCATCATTGATGCATTACCACAAGGCACAACTACAGTGAATCTAATCGGACACTCTGCCGGTGGTCATCTAGCACTGTTGGCAGCTGGGGATATACAACGTCACTTGGCTTTGTTGGGGCGTCCAGAGCTAACTTTCAATATCGTCGGCTTAGCGGCGATTGTCGATCTTAAGCAATACGCGTTAGGGCAAAACAGTTGCCAGGCAGTGACGACTGATTTTATGGCAGGCATGCCCGATGAAAAAGTCAGTGACTATTATTTGGCTAACCCGCTTAATCTAAGACTTACCGATAACGCCATCACTCAGGTCACGTTATTACAAGGTGGTGCGGATACCATAGTACCGATTTCTCAGGCGCGGCATCCCAATGCACGCATCGTTATCGAACCCGGCGCAGGTCATTTTGATTGGATCCATCCTCAATCAGCTGCCTTTCAAACCTTATTAGGAGTATTACAATGATTGCATCCTTGTACCAACAAGCGGAGCAATTAGATGCTCATGATCCACTTCGCGATATTAAAGCGCAGTTTGCACTGCCAGATGACATGATTTATCTCGACGGTAACTCGCTTGGCCCTGTCACGCATGCGGCTAAAGAACGCGCTCATGAGGTGGTCGAGCAGCAATGGCAAACAGATTTAATCAAAAGTTGGAATCAGCATAATTGGATCGGTTTACCGCAACAAGTCGGAGCTAAAATTGCCCCGTTAATTGGTGCTCATCCTGATGAAGTGATTGCGTGTGATTCCATTTCGGTTAATTTATATAAATTGTTATATGCTGCTTTGGCGATCCAAACACAACGATTTAACGAGCAATTCGAGCATTTAAGTATGGCGCGTCGCACACGAATAGTCACCCAACAAGGTAATTTCCCTACTGATGGCTATATTGCGCAAGGTGTGGTCGAGCACTATGCCCAGACATTGACCTTAGATTATGTGGCCGAAGATGCGATTGTTGAATCCTTAGGATTAGATGTCGCCGTGTTAATGCTAACTCACGTTAATTACAAAACAGGCTATATGCTGGATATAGCGTACATTACACAACAAGCTCACGCTTTGGGTATTGTTGTGATTTGGGATTTGGCGCATACAACCGGAGTGATCCCAATCGATTGCACGTTATGGAATGTGGATTTTGCGGTAGGTTGTGGTTATAAATACTTAAATGGCGGTCCCGGCGCTCCGGCATTTGTCTATGCAGCAGCACGCCATCATGAACAGCTAAAACAACCCCTTAGTGGGTGGATGGGACATGCACAGCCATTTGCGTTTACCCAAGAATATATTGCAGGGCAAGGCATGTTGGCATTTTTGTGTGGCACACCTGCGGTGATTTCCATGTCAATTTTAGATGCGGCATTAGATGTGTTTAGTGGCGTTGAGATGCAAGATGTTCGCTATAAATCTGCACAGCTTACACGGTTTTGTTTGTTGTGTATGGAAGCCCAAGGGTTATTGGCTGAGCTTGAGTGTATCTCACCTGATGATAGTAGTGTTCGCGGAAGTCAGTTAGCATTTACTCACACTCAAGCCTATGCTATTTGTCAGGCGATGATAGAAAAAGGCGTTGTTGCTGATTTTCGTGCACCGAATGTATTGCGTTTAGGGTTTGCGCCTTTATATGTCAGTTATCACGATATTGTGCGCAGTGTTGCGGTGCTAACTGACATCATGCAAGCGCAGACTTATTTGGACGATGTGTTTCAAGTTAAACACGCTGTAACTTAGATTTTATAGGCGTTTATGTTTACTCCATTTACTCGTTTACTGAGTATTTCAACTCTGACCCAATTAGCTGATGAAATTGTATCGGCTAAAATTGTGTTGCCGTGGATCTTGTTAAGTTTGAGTGCCCCGCTATGGATGTTAGCGCTCATTGTTCCCATCAAAGAATCCGGCGCATTATTACCGCAATGGAGCGTACAAAAAATGCTGGCTCAGCGATTTTCGACAGCGGGTATTTGGCGCAGTGGGATGCTCTTGCAAGGGGCTGCGTTAATGTCAATTGCAACGCTGGTGTTGTGGCCTACTTCTTTATCCGTTGGTTTCCTGTCTAGTTTGCAATTTATAGCGGCCTATGGCGTGTTACTTGGGGTGGTGGTGTTGAGTCTCGGGCGAGCTTTATGTTCCTTTACGATCAAAGATATTCAAGCGCATAATGTGGAAAAAGGGCGACGCGGTAAATTAATTGGCGCAGGTGGTTCGGCCGCAGGTTTAGTAACGATTATGGTTGCGGTGCTACTTTTTCAGTGGGGGCAGTCGGGGCCGTGGGGCTCGTCGGGCGCTCAATCTCATGTCGGTGCTAAGGGCATACCCGATCAAATGGTATTAGGACTTTTAGTCATAGCCGGTTGTATTTGTTATGGGCTCGGGCTACTACTGAGTATCAACAAGATTGGAAATATAAGAGTGAGTGGTGGATTAACTATGCCAGAGGCGCCATTACCTGCTCGTATGCCATTTGATAAAAAGGCTGACAAAAAAGCAGATAACAAAGCTAATAACAACCCGGCAGCAGAGTCATTATGGCATTACTTTTCCCAAGAAAAAGATTTACGTGAGCTGATTATCAGCCGTGTTTTATTGATGCATGGGGCGTTGGTACTTCCTTTTATGGTTATTCTCATTGCTGAGCGCTATATTGGCATATCGAGTTTAGCACTGGTGATGTTATCTGCGGCTATCGCAAGTTTTTTGTCTTCCTATATTTGGGGTTGATTCTCTGATTACTCTGCACGTGCTACGTTAGCGATTGCGGCGGCAGGGTGTGTGCTGAGTATTATAGGGTTATTCTCACCGTGGGGATTGGCTAATCTCTATGTTGCTGGAGCAGTATTTTTATTAATGAATTTATGTTATTCAGGGATCCGCACTGCACGTAAAACCTATTTAATCGATATGGTTATACAGGCTAAGCGCCAGCGTTATGTGGCTGCTGGTAACACGATTGTTGGATGTGTTTTATTAATACTGGGTAGCGTGTATGCCGGATTATTTAGTGTAGATCTCACAACTAATATCCCGGTTGATAATATTGCTGATAAAAGTATCTACGACAGCGGGATGAAAATCTGGGTCATTGGTTGGTGTGGATTGATGTTATGTTTAGGGATGTTGCATACGCGCAGGTTGCGGTATGATAGCCAATCTGATGAATAATTATTATGGATGTTGTCTGCTGTGTCATTTCCTTTGTACCGACCTAGTATAACACAATCTCTCAGTCGTATTGCGTATACGGTGCTGGTGACTCTTATTTGGTTAGTTGCGATAGTACGATGGTGTCTGTTAGGACTAGTCAGATCCGCAAAGTTTGAAACTAAACGTGCCCAACGCTATGGTGTATTAGGTGATTTGAGCGACGCGCAAACAGGCGGGGTATTATTTCATTGTGTCTCGGTGGGAGAGGTCGTGGCTGCGTCTTGTGTGATCAAAGGCTTACTTGAGAAAGAGCCCAATTTGCCCATTGTCATTACCACTACAACAGCGACTGGAGCGCAGCGGGTACTGGATATTTTTGGTGTGTCCCCGTCTACTACTTTACCAGGTAAATCACCGGCTAGCACACCTGTAATACTCCCTAAAAACTTGGCTCATCATTATTTGCCTTATGATTTACCTTGGCTGATGGCCAGATTACTTAAGCATGTTCAGCCTAAATTAGTCTGTATCACCGAAGTTGAACTATGGCCTAATCTATTGGCTAAATGTGCGCAACGCCAGTTGCCTATGTGTGTCGTGAATGCCCGTATGACCGACAAGTCCGCACGTTCTTATCGTAAAATCAGTGGTTTGTTTACGCCGATGCTGCAACAGGTGACTAAGGTCTGCGCGCAAGGGCAGCGCGATGCTGATGCGTATTTACGTTTAGGTCTAGCCTCTAAAAAACTCGTCTTAACCCATAATGTGAAATTTGATCAAGTCAGTGATGTGGCGGTGCCGGAAACTATTCGTCAGTTGTCTAATTCTGTGAAGGCATTAGGTAAGCAGGTGTTGATAGCAGGGTCGACTCATCAAGGCGAAGAAACCTTTTGGATTGAGGTATTTAAGCAATTACAAACTGATTTTTCTGAAGTACTATTGATAATCGTACCGCGTCATCCGCAGCGTTTTGCCCAAGTTGAATCTGAGATCCAGGCTAGTGGACTAGCTTATATTAAGTGGGCCGAGAGAGATAAGCTTGATGCTCAGACTCAAGTTATATTGGTCGATGCGATGGGGGTGCTGACTCCATTGTATCATTGTGCCGATATTGCTTTTGTCGGTGGAAGTATCGCGGATAAAGGCGGGCATAATGCCTTAGAGCCGGCTAGTATGGGCGTGCCAGTGATCATGGGAACGCATACCTATAACAATCCAGTGATCTGTGACACCTTGATTAAGGCTGGTGGATTGAGTATTGTTGCGGATACTGCAGACGCTCTGCAATTATGCCAAGAGTGGCTATCCTATCCTGAGTTAGCAAAAAACGCAGGACAATGTGGGCAAGCCGTGATCATCGAAAATCAAGGGGCTTTGGCACGCACGTTAGCGCAAATATGGGATATATATCCAACCTCATAATAGGAGAAATTATGAGCCAACCAATCGCGACACCGAAAAAACAAAAAATAGCCTTAATTACAGGTGGGTTAAGTGGTATTGGCTTAGGCCTAGTGAAACATTATCTACGCGATAATTTTCATATTGCGGTATTTGATATAATCGCCCCTGAAGCGTTAATTGAACATTGTGACAAAGCGACGTATCAGCTAATGACAGGCTTACATGTAAGCTATTTTCAAGTTAATATCGCTAATAATAAACAGGTTCAACAAGCAGTTAAACAAGTCGTGAATGAGCTTGGGCGACCTAATTTGGTGGTCAATTGTGCAGGCGTTTTGCGCGCTGGCGAGTTTGCTAGTTTAAGTGCGGATGATTTTACTACTTCATATCAAATCAATGTGCTGGGCTCTCGGCATTTAGCGGCGGCTTGTCTACCTGAAATGCAGTCTGGCGATCATTTTGCATTTATCGCATCGATGGCTGGTACAGTTGGTATTTATGGTTACAGTGCCTATGGCAGTAGTAAATTTGCGGTCTTAGGCATGGCGCAATGTGTGCGAGCGGAATATGCGCCCAAAGGGATCACCATCAGTGTGATTTGTCCGCCAGAAATAGATACGCCTATGGTCGTCGAGGAAGTCAAAACGATGCATCCTGCCACACGTATATTAAAAGATTTTGCTGGACGACTCACTTTGCCTCAGGCCATTAAAGGGATAACCCGCGGCCTTGAAAAAGGTCAGTTTATGATAGTACCAGGTTTTAAAGCTAAGTGTACGCTATGGCTTAATCGCTTAACCCCGATATGGGTGCAAAACAAGGTTATTGATGTGATTGTTAAATGGCAATCATGCTAAGTAGCACAGGGTTAAATAAACGTACTGATCTGGTCTAGCGATTTTTTATTCAGTGCATGCTCCGGTACTGTTGCATCCTCTGCTGGATACCCTGCGATAATCAACATATAAGGTCGCTCATCTTCTGGGCGCCCACATATTTTAGTTAAAAATGACATGGGTTTTGGGGTATGAGTTAATGTCACTAAACCGGATTGATGGAGTGCGGTGATAAGCATTCCTGTAGCAATTCCGACCGATTCATGGACATAATAATTTGTGTGTTTTTCACCTGCCTTCACGCCACCTTTCTTTTGACTAAAAATAGCGATGAGCCAAGGTGCATGGGCTAGATATGGTTTTTGTGCATCTGTGCCCAAAGGCTTTAACGCATTGATCCATTCATCTCCAGCTCGTCCTGCGTAAAAAGCGTGTTCGTGGGCTTCAGCAGCCTCTCTGACTTG
>Ga0233403_10000027_pt1 | contig 57403 bp, 44 predicted proteins | sample Na_oxic_1_MG_FD_179866 | JGI IMG/M metagenome (GOLD analysis project Ga0233403, IMG submission 179866) | Seawater microbial communities from Saanich Inlet, British Columbia, Canada - Na_oxic_1_MG | ecosystem: Environmental > Aquatic > Marine > Inlet | place: Canada: British Columbia | collected...
TGAAATCTTGGCCCTGATAAGCAAGCTTGCCAAGGCCTAAGTCTTAAACTGGATGTGCAAATTGAACCTGATAATATACTAAATAGTAATGATTATTTAGCAAAAAGTGAATAAATAACGAGCTAAATTTCGATGAATGTGACTTCAAACTTTATGTAGGGTGCGTCCTTTGCCCCATTGCATTATAACGATGGGCAAGGGACGCACCCTACAATCCCCTGTTTTCTCGCTCCAACGTTCCAGTGTTGGAAATTATATTGTTTCGGGAATGAGCTTGGTTCGATCCTCAAACTCAATGAATAAATCATTTTTTTTGGCACTGTTCCTTACCACAATAATCGGTTGTACTAAAGGGCGTGACCTGGGGAGTTAAATCTGAAGTGGTTTGACTGATTATTTTTCACCTGAGTTTTGTTCCAAGAGAGAAATCCGATTTTTCTAAAAAATCGGATTTCTTTAATACCATCAAGAGCACAAAAATAGGGTGAACCGAACCCGCCGATTTTGGCACAAATTTAACACCCTAGGCGTGACCTCCATTTTATGTAACGTCTTTTTGTTGCCCACCTTCTATCTCTGTCTCCTACGCTCGCTAATTTTTTTATTTATGGACAACTCTTATTTTCAAGATGATATTAGAGAAAGGGAAATGATCGCGTTATTCGATCTGGTTAAGGATATGTCTGAAGGAAGAATCGGAGTTGATGCTTTCCTTGAATTGGAGGGAAATAGATTCCCATTTGAATTAAAAACAACTTCAAAAGCTTCAGTGACAACGGTAAGAGATTTTAGCCCAGTTCATATTGAAAAATGGCAAGGAAAACATTGGCTATTTGGTTTTTATCAAGGAACTTATGTTTATTACAAATATGGTAGTCCAAATATGATGATACCTTGGATTAAAGAAAAATCAGAATATATACGCCCTGATTTTGAACTGGCTAATATCGTTTCTAAAAAGCTAACTTTGTATGATTTATATCAAATGTGTGGTAAGAAAAATACCTATTCCTATCAAGATGCTAGACGAATACAAAAACAGCAGTACAAAAAGGACAAATATTTGGCTTTGCAAGATATGAAAAATGGTTATAGTCGTACTCGAATGCTAGAAATTTTAAACGATAGGACTAAATATTTGATTGAAAGGGGAAGCACTTTAAACAATCCTCATATACCAGCCAGTTATTTTTCTGACTGGGAGAAAATCACCGATAATCATGCCAAACGTCTTAGAGAATTAGTCAAGCAATATTTAAATGAAATATCATAAGTGATTAGCTTAGTGCCAAAGCGACTGCTTTCGCAACTTGATAGGCCACCGGCGGGGCCACTGAATTACCTATTTGACCTAGCACTTGATAAACAGCCCCAGAAAAATGCCAATCGGCTGGGAATCCTTGCAATAAAGCACAATCTTGTACTGACAGTCTAAAATGATCATATTTTGCTGGAAAAGCACAGGCTTTTTGGCGATTCGCTTGTACGCCACTGGGCCATATTCCGATATCTCCCCAAACTTTCTGTCCAGCAGTACTATTTAATACCGACGTAGTATTTCTTTTTCCGGTAAATCCGCTTCTTAAAGTCGGTGCCAACGCATCATAACCCATATCTGGAAGCCCCAATGCCTCTCGAACTCCCATTGTTTTAGGCAAAGTTTCCTTAAATAAGTCATCAGTACTATAAATAGGTTCAGATATCTTTCTATTGGTCCATTGATGAGTGGGTTTAGGAATTTGGAAACACTGAAAAGCTGTCTTTGAATCAAAGCCAACAAAAAAAACACGTCGTCTTATCTGAGGAACACCAAAGTCAGCCGCATTCAGCTCAAAAATATGAATATGGTAATCAGATAACTTATCCAACACAAATTTTTGAATAAAGTGACGAAATTTCGGATTAAGTAAACCTAAAACATTTTCAGCGACAAAAGATTTCGGCTTAATGGTATTGACAGCTCTTATGAATTCACTCCACATATTCCGTTCATCATTTTGCCCACCCTGTTGTCCAGCAATAGAAAAAGGCTGACATGGCGGACCACCATGAATAACCTCTATGGATCCAATATAATTTTGCCAATGAATTTGAGTGACATCCCCATGTTCAGGGCCACTATAAATAGGCCAGTTTGGACGATTGTTTTTTAACGTTTCGCCACAAATAGGTATTAATTCATACGAACCTTGATGAAGGTATCCCGCTTTATCAAAGCCCAAATCTAAACCACCACCACCACTAAAAAGGCTTAGAGTTGTCAAACCGTTAGATTCTAACTGAGGCATTAACTGATTTGGTTCAAACTGCGGTGTATTGATTGAATGGACACTAGACAAAAATCCTTGCTCAGCACGCATTTTAGTTTCCCGAGCAGTTTGAGATATTTGCCGATAGATATTGCGCTGTTGATCAGTAAGTTTATATTCCTTCCTTGATGTATTTTTATACACGCTAGGTTGATTTGGCATAAATCGTATTTAGAATAAATGGATTAAATGATGTAATAAAATATCACAAAATAGAGAAAGAAAATAGAGGACTGTAGAAAAGAAAAAGGTATAATACATTAAGATTTCCGGATAGAAAGCACAACCAAACACAGTGGCAAAACGCCATTTTAAAACGACAACAAATACCATCATACGTTGTACTTTTTATGATGGGTTGCTCTCGCTTCGCTTTATCAGCCTCCTACACTCGCTGAAATCGCCTATCATTTTACCGATTGGCTCAAACAATTATTTACGGATAACGAATAACCAATACAACGAAATTATACCATTTTCGAGTTTACTGCATCATTTAAAAGTTTTATTATCAATGCCTTATATATTTTTCCAATTATTGGAGAGAAGGCATCTTATAAATTGGAGGTTCAAAAATGCCCATCAAACGAGTCCTATCTGCTGGCAAATTCCCCATCAAAATTTACACCGATGATATTGAATCAGAAGCAGAAAAACAGTTACAATATTTATCAAATCTGCCCTTTATTTTTAAACACGTTGCCGCTATGCCGGATGTCCATGCCGGGATAGGAGCCACTATTGGTTCCGTGATTCCAACGCGAGGTGCCATTATTCCAGCCGCTGTCGGTGTCGATATAGGCTGTGGGATGTCAGCCGTACAATTGTCCTTCAAAGCCAATGATTTGCCTGAGAATTTATCCAATATCAGGGCCCAAATTGAACAAGCGGTACCGGTTGGATTTAATCAACACGAAGCCCCAGTGATAGAGAATCCCGTACTCAAAAAACTGAGTGAAGAATTGGATATACTCGTTCAAAAACATCCGACACTTCTCAAAATGAAAAAACATTTTCAGGACGATTGGCAACAACAATTAGGTACTTTAGGCGGAGGCAATCATTTTATCGAAATGTGTTTGGACGAAAACCAAAATGTATGGATTATGTTACATTCTGGCAGTCGCGGGGTAGGTAATCTGATTGGACGCTATTTTATTGGTCTAGCCAAAAAAGATATGGAAAAATGGTTTATTAATCTACCCCATAAAGATTTAGCTTACTTTCCCCAAGGCACCAAGTATTTTGATGATTATTGGCAAGCGGTGATGTGGGCGCAGGAATATGCCCTAATTAATCGGCAAGAAATGATGCGTTTAGTTTTACAAACACTGTCCCAAACGACAGAATTGCCTCCCTTTCAAATTATAGGTGAAGCGATTAGTTGTCATCATAACTATGTAGCCATAGAAAATCATTACAATTCCAATGTGTTTTTGACCCGAAAAGGCGCAATCAGTGCAAGAGTGGGACAATGGGGCATTATTCCAGGTAGCATGGGAACCAAATCTTATATTGTCCAAGGCAAGGGCAATGCGGAAAGTTTCTGTTCATGTAGTCACGGCGCGGGCCGTCGCATGGGCCGTAAGGAAGCAAAACGACGGTTTAAGATTGATGATATCATAGCACAAACGCAAGGCGTAGAATGTCGTAAAGACGAAGATGTGATTGATGAAATTCCTGCCGCTTACAAACCCATTGACGAAGTGATGGAAAATCAAAATGATTTAGTAGACATCGTTCATACCTTGAAGCAAGTGATCTGTATCAAAGGTTAATACTCAATTTTGCTTTTTATGATTCCAACGCTTTCACTTTTTCCAACCCTAGAGCGTTGGAATACCTACCATGACGCTCCAGCGTCATTCCTTATAGTTATCTGGAAAATTATAGTCCCTTTCAAAAAATTGGAGGAAATTAGATGAAATATCGTGTTTTAATTGAACAAGATGAAGATGGAATATTTGTGGCTCAAGTACCTTCGTTACCCGGTTGTTTATCGCAAGGACAAACAAGACAAGAAGTTTTACACAATATTCAGGAAGCCATTGCCGTCTATTTAGAAAGTTTACAAGCCCATAATGAACCTATTCCACCGTCTATTTATGAAGAAGTGGTGGAGGTAACTGCATGATTCGTTTACCGCGTATTTCAGGGCGTAAAGTGGTTAGGGCTTTAAGTAAAATCGGTTATGAAAATGATCGACAAACGGGAAGTCATATTGTGTTGCGACAACTAGAATATCCTCACCGGCGGCTTGTTGTACCAGATCATAATGAAGTTGCTAAAGGCACTCTTCGAGCAATTATTAGTCAAGCTGGTTTAACAGTCGCAGAATTTCTGGAACTTTTGTGATTTGTACATATCGCCAGCCAATAAGAGCAATGAGGGAGAAGGAATTTTCTCTTGTTCCAACGCTCTAGCGTTGGAATACCTACCATGACGCTCCAGTGTCATTCCTTTTACAAGGACAACGAATTTTTCTGGTTCCAACGCTCCTGCGTTGGAATCCATACCATGACGCTCCAGCGTCATTCCTTTCGTGACGCTTCCACGTCACTTTCCGGCTGAGTTATTGATGCTGAAAACTCACTTCACTCATACACCCATCACAACTTGTTAACCGATCTCGAATCACAGAAAATTGCTCACCCTCTTTATCCGAAAAAGTAAAGGTTTCGGTTTGAGTCGGATCACTTTCAATTCCACCAGGGTCTCTCATTTTTATAGATTTGGTTAATGTAGTTTGGGCCAATTTAACTTGATAAGCATCTTGCCCACGCCGAGCAACGAGAACTTGTTGATATTGATTTTCGAGGACCTCATCTTTTTGACGGGAGGCAATCAAATACAACTTTTCTGTGCCAGTTTGGTTGTCCAAGAAAAACATTTTGTCTTTCGCAGGGACATGGTACTCGGTGCCGGGTTGTGCCGGATTGGTGTTATTAACCGTCACCTTCGCCATCGGAAATAACCGATAAATGTTGCCAGATGAGCCTTGCTGAAAAATGTACACGTAGGTTTTTTCGGTGGGGGTAAAGAGGATTTTGTAATAGTCACCGGAGTACAGAATCGTGTCATTGGTTAAGGTGTTAAAATCGCCCCCAGTTTTGCGACGATAGACATATTTGATATCGAGGTTAGGCAGCCGTGTTAGGCCTCTTCTTGGATGGGAAGTGGTAGCCACTTGTAATGGTTGGGTAGGAGTAACGGCGGTATTGGCTGATTCATTATTAGCTGGTGCTAAATCGCCGCGTTTCAATGAACAGGTAGCCAAGACTGAAAAGCATAAGAAGCCAAAAATGGTGGCAATCACTATGGGCCATAAATTTTCTTTCATAATGGATTAATTTCTCCTGTTTTTTAGTACAATGGATCATGAAATAAAAGGATAAATTTATTAACCTCTTAATTATACTCTTTTAACTAAATCCAACTCTTTGTTTTTAAATTGAATTTATGATGTTTTATCCGTTTAAATTGTCATCCGTTGTACTTAGGTTTTATACTTAATCATTATAATTATTGTGGTTTCTTTAGGAGAAAAACGTCATGAACTTTTTGAGTTTAGCACATCATCGGTTATTGATGTTATTGATAATCGGCTTTAGTTTGTTAGTGGCTTGCGATCCGAGCCAAACTGGGTTGCGACGTGATCCGGGTGGCATAACAAATGATTCAACTCCGTATGCGCCAGAATTATCGACTGCCAGCACAACTCAAACTGTTCAAAGTATTCAAGGTTCACAGATATTAGCATCGTATTCTGGGAGTTATGCGTTGTTGATTGGTGAAAGCCAATATACTAATCGTTGGTCAAATTTGGAGAGTATTCCAGGTGAATTGCGGGAGGTGGAGAAAGTCTTGCAGTCGCAAGGTTTTAATAAGGTTGAGATGTCGTTTAATCTCAATGCCGAGGATTTGACGAAACGTTTTAACCGGTTTATCAATCAGTATGGTTTTGACAAAAATAATCGCCTGTTGTTTTTTTATTCTGGGCATGGGCATACCCGAGAAGATAAAGGTTATATTGTGCCGGTTGATGCTGCCAATCCTAACTTTGATGAAAAAGCATTTTTACAAAAAGCAGTGGGCATGAATCAAATTCTCACTTGGATGAAAAAGATTGAGGCCAAACATGTCCTATTTTTATTCGATAGTTGTTTTTCGGGCACAGTGTTTAAAGTGAAGGCTTTGCCGGAAATGCCGCGACGAATCAGTAAAATGGCTAAATTACCAGTACGTCAATTTATCACCGCCGGCAGTGCCGATGAAACCGTTCCCGCAAAAAGTGTTTTTACACCCGCTTTTGTTGATGCTTTGCGTTATGGTTGGGGTGATTTGTATAAAGATGGTTATGTGACAGGGGAAGAGTTGGGATTGTATCTGAAGAACAAAGTGCCGCAACATTCTGAACAAACGCCGCAATATGGGAAAATTAAGGATTATGAGTTGTCACGCGGGGATTTTGTGTTTGTTGTCGGTGGTGGTAATCAATTTGTAGCGCAATCATTTACGCCAGTGCCGGTTGTGCCAGTGCCAGCACCGGTTTTAAAGCCGGCACCGATAGTAAAACCGGATAGCGATAGAGATGGTGTTACTGATGATCAAGATAAATGTCCTCGTAATACGGCAGTGGAAATTTCTCAGGGCGTTTATAAAAGTGCTTCCAAGAAAGGTTGCCCAATAGATAGCGATAATGACCGGGTGCAAGATTACCGTGATAATTGTCCACACAACAGTTCAAAGGAAATGTCTCAAGGTGTCAATTCAAACGGTTGTCCAAAAGATTCAGATCAGGATAATGTACCTGATTATAGTGATAATTGCCCACGTAACGCCTCAAAAGAAATCTCTCAAGGTGTTGATTCTAATGGTTGCCCGTTAGATTCAGATCAAGATGGCGTTTTTGATTATCGTGATAGTTGCCTACACAATACGTCGAAAGAAATCTCTCAAGGTGTCAATTCAAACGGTTGTCCAAAAGATCAGGATCGGGATGGCGTATTTGATTATCGTGATAATTGCCCACGTAACGCCTCAAAAGAAATCTCTCAAGGTGTTGATTCCAGTGGTTGTCCAAAAGATTCGGATCAAGATGGTGTTGCTAATTATCAAGATTCGTGTCCAAACACTTCTTCTGATGTCAAAGTTAAAGAAAATGGTTGTTCTATACCGGCGCCCGTCGTATCCGCCCAAATGCCTGCAAATCTTGATAAAGATATTGTTAAGGCTGTTAACGCATCTTTTGCCACATACCGTAACACTGGCATGGCTGGGTTAGGAATCGAGGTTGATGAGTGCTACCAAAAGTTGAAAAGCAATCAATTTTATTGTGTCTATTTCGATCTTGCTTCAAGACGTATTGATCAGCTTTTTGTCACTGGCACGAATTTACCACCAAATGAATTCTTTGCCGACAAACAATTTGGGGCACGCATTGGACCAGTTTTCGGGAAAGCTAACATGACAATGGAGCAAGCCAATGCTAATTTATTCCTGCTTACTTCAATCGTCAATGATATGGTCAATAAATATATAATGGAAGAACTGTAAATGCTGCGGAAGAAGTAAGCGTAGGTAGAGTAGACGTAGCGAGCGTAGGGTGCGTCCCACGCACCTTGTTGTCTGAATCATAAGACAAACCTGACCGTTTTTTAAAATTTGTCAGGTATTTAGGCCAAAATCTTTTTCTGAAAAGATATAAAAGGAGAAAATGATGCCGAATCTCACAAATAGAGAACATTATCAAAGTATTGCAATTCCAAAAAAATTGTTTGAACAAGCACATCTTGAAAACCAACAACTCCAATTTAAAATCATTGAAGAAGGACTACTGATATCACCCATAAAATCAGTACGCCAAAATTGGCAAGAATCTATTGAAGCCATTTTAACCGAACATGGTTCGGAAAAATTAGATCATGAATGGCTTGATGCGCCATTAGTCTCAAACTAATCAACCAAAACACTTCAAGGACCCTTATGGCATTTGTGCTGATATTCGCACGGATTTGAGTTTTGACGAATTTCAACAGAATAGACAAACACTTTGGGGTCAATCAACCGATGGGGAACTACGATGACAGCCCTTGTAGCCGATACTCATGCGGTTGTGTGGTATATTGAAGCTTCGCCAAGTATAAACATAACTTGCATTAACGTGTACCCCTCAATCCGTTCAATCCCCTGAACCGTTGTACTTAGGAGAACAACCCATGAAAAAAGTCGCTTCATTACGTTATGGTGTCATCTTTAAAAAAGCCTTTTCACAGCCTGATATTTTTAAAGCCTTCGTGAAAGACTTTCTCGGCATTGACCTTAAAATTAACCAAGTGGAAATGGAAAAACAGTTTTCCCCGGTCATTGGCAAAGTGGACACCCGTTTTGATTTATTTGCGGAAGATACTGATAATCGCGTCATAGTTGACATTCAGCATGTTCGTTATGGCGATCATTATGATCGTTTTTTGCATTATCACTGTGCCGCTTTGTTAGAACAAATTGCGAATTCTGACAACTATCGTCCTAATCTAAAAGTGTTCACGATTGTCGTTTTAACCTCTGGTGATAGGCACAAAGTTGATATAGCAACGACTGACTTTGCGCCCAAAGATCGCTTTGGTAAGTATTTAAACGAACTTCCCCATAAGATTCTTTTTGTCTCTCCAAAATATGTCACAGAAGATACGCCAGAACCCTATCGTGAATGGCTATTAGCGATTGCCGACACTTTAGATGAAGAAGTCGATGAGACGAGCTATCAACACAAAGAGATACGCCATATTTTTGATTTAATTGAACAAGATTCAATTTCACCGCAAGAACGTTTTAAAATGAAAGACGAGTATGGTATGGAACAGCTTCAACAGGATCATGCCTTAAAAATGGTTAAAAAAATTGCCCGTAATCTATTAGCCAAAGGCATTGATCCGGCTATTGTTGTTGAAACCACCGGTATTTCTGCCGATGACTTAGAAAAGTTGAATCAATCAAGGGGTCAGAGTAGTTGATTTTGAGGTTTGGATATTAGGAGATAATAGATTTAGGCAACAAATAAAAGATCAAACTGGACGATTTATTTCTCAATTAGCTCACGGCGGAGACCGAAAATCAGAGAAAGATAAAATAGATAAACATAGTCAACTATTTAAACAGAATCAACTACTCTGACTCCTTGATTTACTTGATTTAGAAGCTCTGCTTGGTAACGTTTGCATTCGTGGGATTGCTCGTTAACGTCGGTAGGTTTCGGCAAATAGGCGTTATTGCCAGCGTAGGGTGCGTCCCACGCACCGCTAAAAAAAGTACAACGAATCGCTTGAACATGCTTTTGGTTTAATAATTCGTTATTTACACAATAACTGTTTTATTTTATTATGAAAATACGGTAAATCTTGAAAATCCTGATTCAGACAAAAAAGCCCCTTGGCGTTTTTATGCCTTGGGGCTTTTTTTTTACTTTTTTGGAAGAATTGAAAAATTCTGCAAACGACAGAAATCGGTTACAAACTAGCAAGCATATCCTTAAACCGTTGAAAAATTAATAATATGGTAATTAATTTCTCTCCAAAATTGAAGTCAAGTACAAAATAGATGGTGTCACGCTCACTTTCATCCAACATCAAAGGCGAAAGCAGTGCCTCCCATAACTAACGGCCTTTTTGCCAGCCAAAAGAACCTTGCTACCTGAGTTAAGGGCAACCATAAAGGATTTCCCCTACATAAGATCATGATTTTTATTGGTAATCCCACGCGCAAACCCCAATTAAAATCCTTAACTTAATGGCATTGTACCTGAGACTACACCATTCATGGTTTGCAGTGTTTGAGCAACCTGAAAAAAAATCGGTTTATTTCATTAATCAGTTATACTCAAGATTGAGCACAATTTATTAAAAGGTGATATTAATGCGTATTCATGTAAATATTGATCATGACATTTTTGCAAAAGCAATGAAATTTAGTGAATTATCTACAAAAAAAGCCGTGATTGAAACAGCACTGAACTTTTATGTTCAAAATGGGGGGGACAATGATAAAGAAATAACAAATTCACGATACCCACTTTCACAATGAAATCAGCCATTACTTTAGCCATGACCGGGGCATCCGGGGCCCAGTATGGATTGCGCTTATTAGAACAATTGATTATTGCCAAACAAACAGTGTATTTGCTCGTTTCAGCACCGGCACAAATCGTGATTGGCATGGAAACCGATTTAAAACTCCCTTCGCGTCCGTCAGAAATGCAAGCCATTTTGACTGAACGTTATCACATTGCCCCAGGACAATTACAAGTATTTGGACGTGAACAATGGACAGCCCCCATAGCGAGTGGCAGTGCAGTACCACGCGCTATGGTAATATGCCCTTGTACCAATGGAACACTCGCCGCCATTGCCAACGGATTCAGCCGAAGTTTAATTGAAAGAGCAGCCGATGTAATATTAAAAGAACAACGTAAACTGATTCTCGTCCATCGGGAAACGCCATTATCTGTCATTCACTTAGAAAATATGTTGCGTTTAGCAAAATTAGGTGCATTAATTTTGCCCGCCAATCCTGGGTTTTATCATCAGCCAAAAGGCATAAATGATATAGTGGATTTTATTGTAGCAAGAATTCTGGATCATCTGGAACTTGAACATACTTTACTACCAACTTGGGGTGAAGAAGGTTAATAAGAAAATTAGGTGGATACGCTTTGCTTTATCTTACCCTACTCTATTTTTTAACTTAATGGCAATGACCCTACTACTATAGTGTTTTTGCGTTTAACGCGTTACACTTCGGCAAAGCTCAGTGCAGGCTCGGCAAGCTCAGTGCAGGCAGCGTTATAGCGTTTTTTATTTAATGATGAATAATTTAAACTATATTAGTTGTACTTTATTTAATCGGGAATTGCTATACACAATCAGACCGTTGGTTTGGAGTCCAAAATTTTTTTTGGAGAAATAAAAAACCACTGTCGTTACACAATTTAGAACCATTTAACATGATTAAAAAAAAACCTAAAGTTCCTAGCAATACCATTGCCCGTAATAAAAAAGCCGGCTTTGACTACTTTTTATTAGATCGTTTTGAAGCCGGCTTAATGTTGCAAGGTTGGGAAGTCAAAAGCTTACGAGCAGGACGTGTACAATTAAGAGATACTTATGTGCTTATCAGAGGTGGCGAAGCGTGGCTATTGAATGCAGTCATTACTGCTTTGGATACCGCTTCTAAGCATATTGACCCCGAGCAGCAACGCACCCGCAAATTATTGTTGCATCGCTCTGAATTAAATAAACTCACCGGTATGGTAGAACGCAAAGGACATGCGTTAATTCCTACCGCAATGTATTGGAAAAATGGTCGTGCTAAATTAGAATTTGCAATGGCAAAAGGTAAGAAAGAATTTGATAAACGTGATACCGAAAAAGATCGGGATTGGAAACGCGAGAAGGAATATTTATTTAAACATTAATTTAATGTCTGGGCGAACACACAGGTTCGCCCCTACAGTTCATAAATATAAGGGGTTTTGTTGTAGGGGCAGACCTGCGTGTCTGCCCTTAACTTAATCACATTGAACTCTTACCTACCTATAAATATTGGTTTAGCTTTTCTTCAAATTGTTGGGCTTCAATTGGGTAGGGCAATGCCTCAAAAATCGGAAATCGAACCCGTAATTTCTCTAATTGCTCATCATATTCTCGTTCATAAAACACAATAACCTTCGTTTCCGGCATTCCTTGCACAACCGCTAATAAAGATTCTAGATTGCTAGTTCTATCACGAAAAGACGGCTGGAAATTAAATTCTGCAACAATAACAGTGGGCTGATTTTTTTTCAAAAAACTTAACACTTTTCGCATCGCATTCATCACCACAACTTCATAACCCATTTTTTGATAAAGCGGGGTAAAATTCGGATAGCCTCCCATTTCAATAATAGCAAGAACAGTTTTCTTAGCCGGTGCAGAAATAGAATGATTCATTAATAGGTGACTCCATTATTTAAACTAAAGCTTCGCTTTAGATTCCAAAAATTCCAAAACTTCGCTTTGAACTCCAAACTCCAAAACTTCGTATTGAACTCCAACTGCCTAAAATCCAAAGCGAAAGCTTTGGAAATGACGGCTCAACTGACTAATGGTTGAAAATAGACGATAAGCTGATTTTCAGCACATTATGAGATAATTAAAAATTATCTATTATAAATCAAATATATAAATAATTTTTTATATTCAAAAAGGGAATATTCTTATGACTTCATTATTCGGTTTTGTTATATAATCTTTATAAAAAACAATAGAGTATCCTAAAAAAATTAATGGTTGAAAATAAACGATAAAAGGTGCTGAAAATCAACAGGTGTTGCTGATTTTCAGCATTTTTTTTGAAATATTTAAACATTATATTTATAAATCAATCACATAAAAAATGGCATTGTTGATGCTAAACAGCTAATAGTCATGTTGAAATTGATATGACTCAAAACCATCAAAGTTTTAACATCATTAACTTGGTTCAAAAAATAAATGAACTTTATTATCGAATCGAAAAACAACAAAATATCCTTAAACTCCTTCGTTATTGCCAAAACAACATTTTTGGGAAGAATTTGATTAAATTTCCAAAAGAAAGGAAATCGCATTATGACACAATCTCAATTTATGACTTGGTTCTCTATCGCACTGATTTCATTTAGTGCTATCGTCGCTCTAGCACTCCTGAGTGGTCGATTTATCGTGAATAATATCGAGAAAATTTTTCGCATTCTGACACAGCTCCCCGATCAGTTTGAGACGGTTTTTGAATTGATCGCTAAAATCGTACGAAGTTTCGCTCTTCACCATATCTTTGATTGGATATTGAGCAGTTTTGATAATTACCGCTATGGCAAAAAACATCTGATTACTTATGGGCAGAGCAGCACGATTGGACTCAGTGTGTTAGTGATTCTCTTTTATCCCGATAATCTGTTAGTAGATGAATCCATTATGATTACGATATTTGCACTCATTCTATTGGAAAAACTCTATATGATTTTTAAAATCAAATGGGTTATTTACCGTACACAGCAATTGGAAAAAAAAGCGGTAGCATTATCTAAACAAAATTTATTAGAACAATCGGTCTTACAATACAGTCAAGCTTTAGATTTATATCAAAAACCTTTGCTGGCAAACAATCAGGCATTGGATACTTATCGTGCTGAACTGATTGAAAAAATGGCCAATTTTTTACACCAATATGGGGCACTCAAACGGGCATTGTTACGCTATCATCAAGCCCTTCAAATTTACCAAAAGCCACACCTTCTTAGAGTTTCTACTTTTGATGGTGAACGACTTAGATTACGCGAACAGATGAAAACGATAGCTGTTCAACAAAAACTGGGGCAACGGTATGTCAGAACCGGTTGGAATTCTTTGGACGATACTGTCTCTAAAAAAGATTTTTATGAATCAAAGGAAAAATTGGCTAAAAGCAATCACAACGATCTGAATGAAGATTTACAAATGCTTGATAGCTTTAAAGATATTATGTCAGAGAACGAGTTTTTTGAACAACAGGACATTATTTTGCAAAAACACGCTCATGTGAAAAAACCTGCCAACAAGCGTCAAATGAGTTACGCCAGCTATTAAATTTTCATAATTTAAGGTAAATTATACCGTTGCCTGAGCTTGTCGAAGGCAAATTCTTGCAGTTGCCTTCGACAAGCTCAGGCAACGATCCCGGTATTTTCTTTTCTGGAAATCGCCTAATTTGTGACAACCAAATCTAAAGCTTTGGACTCCAATACCAAAGCTAAAGCTTTGGACTCCAATACCAAAGCTAAAGCTTTGGACTCCAATACCAAAGCTAAAGCTTTGGACTCCAATACCAAAGCTAAAGCTTTGGAACTCCAATACCAAAGCTAAAATTTTGGATTCCGAGCTGTTGGAGTCCAAAGCTTTAGCTTTGGAATGATGAATGGTTAAAAGTGGATGATAAAAGGTGCTGAATCTCAGCAAAAACTGCTGAAAATCAGCATTTTTTTTGGCCTCTAAAACATATTATTTAATAAAATCAGTAGGATAAAAAATGGTATACCCTATGCATTCATTAGTTAATGAAAACAGAATACAAAAATAAAGGAGGTTTCGTTGATTACAATGAAATTTCCAAACAAAATAATTTAAGTTTTTCATTTAATTAAGGTAGGGTAAGATTATGTTTGTTACTTCTTATGATATGATTTTGGAAGTGTACCACCTATTAATGATTGGTGCCGGTATTGTCGTTATTTTCTCATTGTTCATGGGTAGATTCATTGTCAATTTTCCCTGGTTATTTTTGAAAATAATTTCTGTCGTGTTTGAACTCGGCAGTTTTTCTTTTGAACTCTTGATAAAACTCTTGATAAGCGTTTTACGGCTTTTGGCAATACACTATGTGTTTATTTCGATACTCAATCAATTGACAGATTACTGCTCAGATCGAATAACGTTGATTGGATTTGTACAATATTTGATATTGGCAGGTTGTGTTACATTTATCATTTTTTCCCCGGGCGAATTTTCGACTGAGGAATTTACCATGATGATCATCTCAGGATTGCTGGTCATTTATAAATTATTTGTAATGATTACAGAAGGTGGCATTGATTTTAGTAAAATACGCTTGCAAAGGGCAAAAGCATCAGCTTACTACCGTGTTAGAGGCAAAGATACGGGTTTTAAAGCCCATCAAGATAGTCCTGCTAATCGCAAACAATTAGACTCTTCGCTTGAACGCGCTAAAAGTTTTGAGAAAAGAGCTTTTCGTGCCTATAAATTGGATCAATTTTATGATGCGTTGACTCAATATCACAAAGCCTTGGATATCTATCGAAGTCCTAATTTGGCTAATCGTCAGGACTTAGATATCAATCGTGCCAAATTACTGGAAAAAATTGGTGTGGTTTTATATAAAGAAGAAAAATTATATCAAGCACTCACACGCTTGAATGAAGCTTTAGATTTCTATAAAAAACCACATCTTGCTAAAAACAGTGCCTTGAAAAAGGAGCGTGCGAGAGTGCTTAAAGAAAGTGCTATTGTTTTACAAAAACTTGGACGGCGCGATGAAGCCAAGCAACGCCATCAGTTAGTTTCTCAGTTAGTTCATGCTTAGCAATAAGAATGTCCAAACCTGGCAAGTTTAATTTGAGGTTTCAACAAATGCTATTTCTTTAAGAAATAGTATTTGTTGATAATCGTGTTTTCAGGTTTAATTCTTTAGAGATTTCTACAAATATAGTTTTTCAGATAAATAATTTCACAATCATGTAGGGGCAATCCCTTGTGGTTGCCCTTGTGCGTATGAAATTATTTTTCTGAACATCTATAGTATTTTTTTTAAAGAAATACTATTTGTTGATATACTGTTCGCCTTTGAATTTTGTAAAAATCATAAAATGTTGAAGAAATCGGATTTCTCAGACTCCAAAATTTTCACTGATTTCAAGTACGTTCAGTATAATCGTATTTTGGAATCCAAAGCTTTAGCTTTGGAATGAGTCCCTAATTTATTTCCCTGCATCCCTTTCATAAAATATTTGCTGATAAATTTGGTAAGAATGCTTAAAATAAAGACTCATTTTGTCCAAAGTTAAGCATTCTTATGGCTACTGAAACTGAATTAAAATTATATATTGCGCCTGAAGATGCCGAAAAATTTATGCAGCATCCATTGTTGCAACAAGCAAATAGCCGGCAAGCCCCTCAACAGTTATACAATACTTATTTTGATACACCAGAACATACGCTATTGCAACACGGTGTTGGATTGCGAGTACGACAGATTGGTAAAAAACGAATACAAACCTTAAAAACCGCTGACGAGGGTTTAGGTGGTTTGCATCAACGTCAAGAGTGGGAAAATGAAATTAGTGGTGATAAGCCTAATTACAATCAATTTCCCAAAAAGGCTTTACCAAAATGGTGTGCAGACAAAAAAAATCTCCAAAAAATCAAGCCATTATTTACCACGGATTTTTCGCGTACTATTTGGGACTTAATCCTAGATGATGGTACTCAAATTGAAGTTGCCCTTGATAAAGGTGAGATTAAAACTGAAACGCACAGTTGTTCCCTATCTGAAGTTGAACTGGAACTAAAATCGGGATCGCCGGATAAACTTTATCAAGTGGCACTCACTTTACAAAATGATTTGCCACTTATCATTGAAAATAAGAGCAAAGCCGCTAGAGGCTATGCTTTGCATCAATTTAACCCGCCTGAATTTCATAAAGCCGGCACTGTCAAATTGACTGCCAATATGACGACTGAGCAAGCCTTTTTTCATATTGTGTGGCATTGTTTGGGACATCTGCAAGCCAACGAAGATGTGGTGTTGTATGGCGAAAATATTGAAGGTGTTCATCAAATGCGTGTGGCTTTGCGCCGCTTGCGTTCTTGCTTAACGCTTTATCAATCGTTAATCCCTAAAGAAACCACAAAGCAATTCCGCCAGGAAGTGAAATGGATTACCGATGTGTTAGGTGTCGCAAGAGATTGGGATGTTTTTGCGCTGACTTTGCAAGATATCCAATCTCAAGACAACTATTCCCAGCTAATTGATTTACAAGCGCAGGTTGCCGATTTTCAAAAGAATGCTTATGTTGAGGTGCGTGATGCCTTGCGTTCTCCTCGTTATAGTCGCCTATTGTTATTGTTGGGTCGATGGCTAACTCAACGTCGTTGGCGGAAAAAATTGAATGCTGTTGCTTTGAAAAAGTTAGAAACTCCTATCAAGAATTTTGCCAGCCAAGTGCTTGACTCTCATTATCAGTCTGTCAAAACCCAAGGTGAGAATTTTGTCAGCTTGAATCCAGAGCAATTGCATCAATTGCGTATTTCTATTAAAAAATTGGGATATGGTGTCCGTTTTTTTATCGAACTTTATCCAGAACCACTCATTCGCCCTTATTCAAAAAAATTGTCACATTTGCAAGATGAATTGGGTATTTTGAATGACAGCAATGTAGCTACTGAACTTCTCAATAAAGTCGGTTTGGATGACCATGCGTCAACACGACATTTTTTAAATGGTTGGTATGTCCATCAACGAATGACACAGTTTGCTCTGATGGAATCGGTTTGGGAATCTTTTTCAAAACAGAATATTTTTTGGTCGCACTAAATTAAAGTGCTGTTTTTATGTTCACGATATCTCTATTCCCCTAACCTCATCCCGCTGGGTTAGGGGGAGGGTAGGTAGGGGCCTGAAAAATAAACCTCTTTACACATCAAAATCAACATTCTACCCCTACTTCCCTTTTTTGAAAAGAAAGAACACCTCACTTTTGTAACTCATTTGCACTTATTGACGAGTAAAATTTCATTCCTCAAATTTTATTTAATGCTTTATTGCCAATCCTAATTCATATTCATATTGATCCAAAAATTTTTTAGGTGAATTAAAAATTTTAATCACTTAATTTATATAATATTTAATTAATTATTGACACCGTTAATTAAAAAAACATGTCGATTTTTCTGTGTGACCTGGTGGCCAATTTTTTTCAATTGGATTATTATAGGCATTCGTTGAAACTAGAAATGAAGTTTATTGATGGGGTTCGTTTCACTCTATCTATCACTCTACCTACTTCCTATGCTTTTCAATTTGAAGGAATAGTCTTATGATGAATTTTGTGGATTTTCAAAATGAGGTTGTTACAGATCAGGAAGTTGTTGCCAAATATGAATTAGTTAATACTGTCCAATGTGGTCAATGCCATCACAAAACCACCTCAAATGACTTTGAAACAGATGAATTAGTTTGTCCAAGTTGTGGTGTCTCTGATTTGAAATTAGTGCATGTTTCTACGAAATATAAAGTCGAGCCCAAAGATTATAGCCAACAATTTACTGAAAAATCCGAGCCCAGAGATTATAGTCAACCATCCAGTGAAAAAGATAAACGGTCCATTTCTCTCCCTGGATCAATGCATACTCCTCAAGGTGACAGTAAAATAGGAGTCTATGATATTCCTATCTTATTCAATTACGAAAAGTTTTTTTTAGCCCTGCTGAGTGTAGGAGCTATTGGTGGCTTTCTCTATATTCACTATCTGTTGCCCTATTGGATTGCAAAAACGATCAATTTTGGGTTTCTCTTGGTCCTCAATATCATTGGAATCTTTTTAACTGAAAAACTCCTTAGAAAATTGAATGGCAGAAACAAAACCTATTTGGAAAAAAAGATAAAAGAGAATTTTCTAGAAAAAAGTTTTAAATGTTCTGAGTATGATACTCAATTTCCCTTTGTTATTTCTTTTATTATCATTAATGGAATATTGGTGACATTAATTTTTTTGGTATTAATGTATTTTATAAGTCCGTTTATTCATAATAATCTACTATTAGTTATCATATTCGTATTAGTATTTATACTAATATCGTGGATAGTTGGTACAGTAATGGTAGACAAAATGGAGGAGTTATTAGCAAATTCTTTAAAAGCACCTTTATTTTTCATTGTTACTTGGCGAGAATTCTTTCATAGTTTGTTGATTTTGGCTTATCTTTTCTTGTTAAATCTTGGTAAATCCCATAAAGTGCTAAGATTGAAAGTTTCATATTTGCAATATTTTCGGGTATTTTTAACCCTTGTAGGTTTTACCGGTGTGGGAATTTTGTTGTTTAAGTAGAGTGTGTCCCATATATCCTAAGTACAACAGATTAACAGAATAAACGGATTTTTTCTTTCTTGATTAAACCTTCGATGTCTTTAAAACCTCGAAGGTTTTGCCATTTATCATCCTAAATATTATCAGGCTCAATACCAAGTGAGCGGAGTTTATCAGCTAATTGTTTAGCCTGTTGTTCCGCTTGTTGACGACCTCTTTTTTCAGTTTCCACTTGCCTTTCAACCTGTTCTATTTTCCTTTCAAATTGTTGGCGTGTTCTTTTTTCGATTTCTGCTTGTTGTTTAGCCTCACGATAGCCGGGCAATACAAAATGTTGATAAATCGGATCGTCAATCATCTCGTCTGGTGAAGGTTTCGTGAACAAATCATCAATCCAAAATTGAAAACCGGGTAACACGGTTGATTGAATGATTTTTCCTTTAGCGGGTTTAATCGGAACATAGATGCCACCCGCATTGAGATACTAAACACCCACCCGCAAAGACGGGTGGGTTAGAGAGCTTGGCGGTTGAAAGCCGACGATCATGATATGTTTAGTTTCGAGCATGGGTAATGACTTAATTTTCGTTTTCTGCTTGAAAAAAATCATAAATTTTTTGGGCGAGTGGCCTTTCAATTCCTGGAACGGTTGCTAAATCTTCTACGCCAGCGCGTGAAACGCCTTGTAAACCACCAAAATAACTCAGTAAACGTTGCCGACGTTTTAGGCCAATCCCATCAATTTCTTCTAAAATAGAAGTGTGTCGTGCTTTAGCCCGTCGTTTCCGATGACCCACAATGGCAAAACGATGTGCTTCATCACGGATTTGTTGGATAAGATGCAAAGCTGGCGAATCTTTAGGTAATGTGAAGGAAACTGGGGAACTGGAGGCTGGAAAGCATGTTTCGTCTTCAGATAAAATCAAAGTTTCCAAACCTGGTTTACGACCAGGACCTTTGGCAACACCAATAATCCGTATATGCGTCAGTTGTAGTTTATTGAGTACAGTTTTAGCAACATTGACTTGGCCTATGCCGCCATCAACCAATAAAATGTCAGGCAATAAATTCTGAGCTTGTTGAGGCATAGAATCTAAAGCTTGGTCTCCAGTTTCCCTTTCTCCTGTCCCCTTCCACCTGTTCCCTTGATAACGTCGGTTTAATGCTTGTTGCATAGCCGCATAATCATCGCCAGGCGTGATATTTTCGATATTAAAACGACGATATTCACTGTTACGTGGCCCTTCCGTGTCAAAAACTACGCATGAAGCTACTGTTGCTTCGCCTTGTGTATGACTGATATCGAAACATTCTAAACGTTGTGGTGGCGTTTCCAAGGATAGAATCAGACTTAAAGCCGCTAACCGGTCACGATATTGATTGGGTTTTCGTTGAGCCAAGCTGGTACGCGCATTTTCAAGGGCCATTTCTACCCATCGCGCTCGTGTGCCACGTACTAGCGAATGTATCAATACTTGCTGTCCTCGCTGTTGACTGATGACTTGGGCTAATAAATTTCTCTCTTCAATTTCGCTATTTAAAATAATTTCATTAGGTATATCACAGTGAGGAGCGAGATAATATTGTGGTAAAAATGCAGTCAGTAATTGAGTGACTTTTGTATCCTCTGTTGAGTCTGCCATGAATTGTGATGAAGAGGGCGGCATTTTCGGAAAAAAAGCCCGATTACCAATATGCCGTCCATCACGCACCGTCAACACTTGTACACCCCCGGTTTCTTCTTGCGTAACAGCAACCACAATATCAATGTCACCGCCATCAGTACTGACATATTGATGGGCTTGTATTTTGGTTAAATGACGAATTTTGTCTCGTAACCAGGCTGCTTTTTCAAATTCTAATGCTTGTGCTGCCGTTTCCATTTTTTCGACTAACAGGGCAATCACTGCTTGACTTTTACCTTCTAAAAACAATACCGCATTTTGCACCTCTTCATGATAACTGTCCTCATCAATCAAACCAACGCAAGGTGCAGTACACCGTTTTATTTGATGTTGCAAACAGGGGCGTGAGCGATTACGAAAAAAACTCTCTCGACATTGCCGAATCGGAAATAATTTTTGCAATAAATTTAATGTTTCATGCACGGCATGAACATAAGGATAGGGCCCAAAATAACGGGCTCGTTTACTCTCTCCTTTGAGATTTTTCTTACTACGAGCGGAAGATTGGGGGGGATTTTTACCACGATATAAACTTAAACGTGGGAACGGGTGATCTGATAAGTAGATGTAAGGATAACTTTTATCATCACGAAGCAAAATATTGTAACGAGGCTGATGGGTTTTTATTAGCGTATTTTCGAGAAGTAATGCTTCACTTTCGGTATGCGTCACTGTGACTTCAATATTAGCAATTTGTGCGACTAAAGCACGATTTTTAGGACTTTGATTGGATTTGGTAAAATAACCGGGTATTCGTTTTTTGAGATGACGCGCTTTACCAACATATAATACGGTGCCGGCACTATCTAACATACAATAGACTCCCGGTTTTTTTGGTACCGTCGTCAAAAAGGTTTTAGCATCAAAAATTGGAATGTCACTCATGTTGCGATTTCCTTAATTTTACGAAGCAAGCGTAGAAAGTTAGACTGTCGAGGGCCGGTAGAGTTGATTTATAGGTATAGCGTTTTTGCGTTACAGCGTTATAGCGTTTTTTATTTAATTTATGAATAACTTAAACTTAATTAATTGTACTTTATTTAATCGGGAATTGCTATAAAATTCAAATTATGCTGGTGCTGATTTCTAAGTACAGGACAAAAAAGGGTACTTTTTTGTAACACTTTGATTTTGCAGAATGTGCTAGGATTCCGTTTTACCATAAATCAATGGCTTACAAATTTTTGTCCTGTACTTAGGCTGAGTTATAAAATTAATTTTACTCTGCTTCCAATTCTTGTCTGATCTCATTGATTCTCTGTGAACCAGGCACAATATATTTATACACTTCCCGTTTTACCTTATTATCCGGATTCTTTTTTAACAATTCCCGAAGATGAGTTTCATTTTCTGGATAGGTTTCTAGCGTTTTGCCGAGCACTTCGACTAACGGAATTTGTTCCTTGGGTGCATCAGTCGTCAACACGGTTTGCCCTGCCCAAGTGATGCCAGCTTCAGAATGTGTCATTTTAGACAGGGTTTTTGCAGCGGCGGCTCTTACAGCCGGAGATTTTTCGCTTTCATAATGGGTTGTCAGCATTTCTATGGCCCGTGAATCTTCTATATGGCGTAGAGAATCATAGGCCGCCGCGCGAACTCTCTCATTTTCAGCGGTAAAATAAGGTTTAACGGCATCCAGCACTTCTTCTCCCCCATAATTACTAATCGCACCCAAGGTTATGGCTTGTTCTTGGGGATCATCGCTACCTTCCAAATTTTCTACCAAGATTTGACCAATTTCAGGTTTGACCGTATCGTTGTATTTCTCGTTGCCACCTAAACTTCCCAGTGCGTAAAGGCCCATGGTTCTGAATTCACGATCTTTTTTTAGATCACGGGTATTGGTAAATTGCCACAATGTTTCGACTGTCGAAGATTCCGGATATTCAAAATCATGGAGATAAGCTAACGCCCGCATTTTGGTGAGATGGCTGCGATTTTCATCCGTCAACGCATTGATGACGGCTTGTTGGGCTTCGGCGTGGCCCGCTTCGGTGACTAAACGCCATAAAATCAGGTGAGTCGATTGGTCAAAGCGTTCGCGTTTGGGATCGCTGTCGAGCAAATCGACAACGGCAAAAGCCGCTTGCGGATGTTGGCGAAGATAATTGACAAAAAACTTTTCCGCCGTGCGACTGGCGTTGGGAACCTTGGATTTTTTCAGTTGTTCAAATAGATTCAAGGCATCGTCCGTGTTTAAGTCCTTGCCTAATTTATCAAAATACGGATCGGTGTCATAGTATTTGGATTTCACAAATTTGGCGGCATTCAATTGGGCCAAAAATTGTGCATAAGTGGCTGGGAACACCCCGATTAAATCTTTGATGATTTGACGAATCTGACTTTTGGTGTCAGTTTCAGCCCACTTATAAGTGCCAGATAATGAATTGACAATTTCCTTATGCTCTAAAGCTAAAAACCAAGGGCCTTCTATAGGAGTTGTCACTGTCATCAAGCTGTTTTCAATCTGAGTTTGTGATTTAGAAAGGGCTGGATTAATATCGTATTTAGCCGCTTGGGTAGAAAGATAATTACGCTTTTGCTTGGTGATTGTTGCTGTACCTGTTTTTTTATCCAATCCATCCAATTTGTAAACCGCTTGATAACGCCCCGTTTTATCGATTTCTTTCGTCTGCCATTCAATTTTGGGATCGGTAGGATAAGCCGTTTGCAAAGTGTACAGCATTTGTTCGACAAATTGCTGAGCTTCAGTGGGGATGTTTTTGGTAAATTGAAAACGACTTAAAAAACCGAGCGTGTTCATTTGAAACGCAAATGGGTAGGAAATCGCATCTGCATAACGCGGCGTTGCTTGATTCAGTTGATAGCTTACCTTCGCCAATTGGCCCGCCACTTGCCAAACATCAGGTTTCAATGCAAAATATTTTAAATACAACTCACCACTGGTTTGCATAAGCACCGGTGTTTTTTGACCTTGGGAGGGTGCTTGCGTAGCTGGATTTCCAGAAGTGGCGATATTGGGCGTGATGAACGTAAAATCAATTTGAGCATTCGATTCACTTTCAAACTGAAAAGCCAACGTTTGCCCATCGGATGGCTTAAAACGTAATTTCAGTGCATCTTTAGTCGTTATTTTTGGGGCAGATTCTGGTAAGGGCGTTTGAGTTACCGGTTGAGATTGGGGAACCGATTTTGAAGATTGAGGTACCGGTTCTGAAGATTCAACGGTTGGCGGTGACGGTGTCTCATATAAAAATAAGCCACCGACTACACCAATAATAACGAGGAATGCTGTGATCAGTAAAAATTTTTTATAGTTCATCATAAATACCTAGAAATATAGCAGTTTCCTGGTTCCCACGCGCCGCGCCAGCGTGGGAACCAGAGAAATACCATTTGCTTTACGAAAGGGTATTTGTAAGTTAAGTCTTATTCTACAATTTTCCCGGGATATTTTTACCGTCCCAGTGCATCTGATTGAAATAACACCCAATTTAATGTGTTGAATACACGTTGCAATTCAGTGGTAGCGGATATAGAAGTGGTGTCTACTGTAAAAACGCCCTTATCCAGTTTCCCAAACTCCCAGAGTTTCCCGGTCGTGACAACGCCATAGCAAACGGGAGCCTTCAATAAAGAAGAGGCCACCATTTCAGCTAATGCCTGTGCCCATCCTTCATCAAAGTCATCTTTCTTGGCTTCTATGATACAAAGAGAAGGGGTTGCCATTGCGCCATATTTGGTCTTGGGGGCAATTAAATAATCGGGTTCCCCGACAAGCCCTTTTTCTTCATCTATGTTGTAAGGCACATGGGACCAGATTTTTAAGTGTTCATAGTTTTTGAGCACCAAACTTAAAATAGGTCGAATGATTGCTTCACAAATCGTAATTTCATTAATAAAATTGATATTATCAGTCAATTTTTCGGTTATGTCATAGAAGTATACCTCCAAAATTTGGATGGCTTTTTGTTCGATGAAAGGGTTTTTATCTGCCACCGTAATATCAAATTTTTCTGCAACTTCCGCTACTGATTTGAACTTACCATAAGCCATGTTGGTTTTCCTTTTATGTAGAGAAACAACGTCAAAAATATTCTAAAAAGCTCTCAGTCAACACCCTAGGCTGGGGGTCAATGCCATTAACTTAAGGGCAACCATAAAGGATTGCCCCTACATAACATCTTGATTCGTAGGGGTAATCCCTTGTGGTTACCCTAATCAAATTCCTTAAGTCAATGGCAGTGAGGCTGGGGGTGGCTATATTAATTAGGTTTACAAGCCAACGTACCTTGCAAATCACTACAACTCCCGGAAATCGTCTGATCGCCGGCTTGAATCGAACAGCTTGCGTTTTCGGTCAGTCCGCTACAAGCATCAATGGCTTCTTGTGGTGGTCCAGCTACGTCGCCGCTTGAGTTATTATTACCGACGGAATCAGGATCAGTGGTGACAAAACTTACTTCTGCAACTCCACCACGCACACAACGGCTATAGTTGTCAATTCGGACATCGTCATCTTGAGCACCACCAAATTCTGAGTAATCAGCTGGTTCGCCAGATTTTGGATCAGCACGTTGCGCACCAGCCCCATGAGTGTCTACATCATCTTTGGAATCACATTTTCCAAAACAAATGTAGGCAGCCGATAAAGTGGAATCACCATGCGTGGTACCAGACCAGAACCAGCCTTCTGAATCGGTCAGCGTAAAGGCGGCCGGATCAATGGCTGGATCATGGCGGGTGTAATCCACAATACTTTGCAGTTCCTTGATATTGGGTAAACGCCAATCTGTTTGGCCAGCCAATTCAAACCCTTCACAATAGGCTAGAGAATCCTGCCAATTGCGTCCGATACCGTCGTCCTGTTGTTGCCAAATCAAGCCACTATTTTGATCGGTGACGGTGCCATCGCCATTAATGACAAAATCATTCGCTCCGTACTCATCACCATACACACAACGATAAAAGTTTTCAGTGCCGCTTGTTGGAGCCTGTTTAATGTGTCCATCTAGGAAATTAAAGAAAAAAGCCGCTTCCCTATTAGGATCATTCCAGTGATCGCCGGTATAAATGATACTTGACCAAGTTTGTCCCATCATTTGCACAGTGTGACTGGAAAATTGGTCATCATCATCGACTGCCTCTGGCGGGGCCAAATCTAAGTAATCGTTATCTAGGTAATACCGCCCTGTATGTTGATTACCCTTGAAATCTGCTAACGAAAAGAGTTCTTTCAGGTTTGGCAACCGCCAACTGGTATGACCACCTAATTCCAACCCCTCACAAACGGATTTGGCATCATAAAAGGATAACTGGGTAGCATGATGGGCTTGTTCCCATAACAAACCGGTATTAGCGTCGGTGACGGTGCCATCGTTGTTATCGGTGTAATTAAAAGGCGTACCTATATAGTTGGCATCCTGACCGAAGAAAGCATCGCCACTTTGGATACTATCAACCAGATTGCCGCTGTCGTCATACAATACGCTTTGGTTGGTATCCGAGATAGGATGAACGCCGCTTGTGCTGGTAGTTCCACCATCGCTGCCCGTGTTGTCGCCGCTGGTAGTAGTATCGTCGCCAGTCCCATCGCTATCACTAGGGGCTTGTTCCACTGTCATTGACGTTAATTCAAAACGATAAACATCGGATACTGGTAGCTGTGTCATTTGAACATCATTATACCAGTCCGTCCCTACTTGCACGGTGGGAATTGACAAAGCACCACTGTCTGGCTCATAGACCGCATCGGGCTGTGCAGTGGGGGTGATGGGGCTGATTGAGTCGTTGTTTAAGTCAAAAGTCAGCGGTTCAAAGCCGGTCAAACTCAGGGTTAAGTAATAGTTCCCCAATACACCCGCATTGATTTCCGGCAGATACAGGGTGTTGTTGCCGAAATCAAAATAAGCGTAGTCGAACTGCGGGATCGTATTGGTCTGGGGCCCATCATCGCGGGGCTGCGGGCCGTTACTACTGCCATTCGGTGGCGGTTGAGTACCACCCGTTTCGTTGTTAGGTGGCGATTGAGTACCACCGGTTTCGTTGTTAGGTGGCGGTTGAGTACCAGCGGTTTCGTTGTTTGGGGGCGGTTGAATACCACCGGTTTCGTTGTTTGGGGGCGGTTGAGTACCAGCGGTTTCGTTGTTTGGGGGCGGTTGAATACCACCGGTTTCGTTGTTAGGTGGCGGTTGGGTGTCGCTGGTAGGCTGTGACTGGGGCCCGCGGCTGTTAGCTAGCATACACGCCAATTTATTTTCTATAACGCCGCATGAACCACTAATCGTGCCATTGGGCATTTGAAAAGAACAATTGCTACCTTCACTCAAACTGTTGCAGGCATTAATCGCCGGTTGCGGTGGCGATGTTTGAGCTAAGACGGTACTATGGATTGTACCCGTTAAGATAAGCGTTATTGCTACGTTTAAGGGGGTATATCGAAGTTTCATCATCGTTCTCCCTCCATTTTTCTGTAAGTCTTTTGTGATATTTGAGTCGGGGCTTTAGTAAAGCGTTTTTCTATTGCCAGACGGAGTTTGTAAGTCTGGATATTTTTTTCGGATATTGCCAGTACGCTAAGGGAACGAGGAAAACTTTTGAACGTCATTTTTTAAATTTCCCGGCGATATAACCAACTCTATCAACAATATCCAGGACATGACTAATAGAATAACCTTTTTTATCGACCGTTAGCACTGAATTTTCTAATAACAAGAACTTCCAAACTTCACCATCAGTTATAATACCGTATACTTTATTTTGCTTGAACTTTTTCAGAGTTGTGTACATTTCAGCTAAACACTGACCCAAACCTTTAGCAATTTGGGTTGGTTTAACTTCAACAACTGAAATAATAGGCGCAACAAAATCTATCTTATTTAAGTTTAAACCGCAGTCGTACTTACCATTTAACGGGTGTGGTAAATCAGGCGTTTCTTCTTGGCTAATTTCTACAGACGGTTCAAAAAATATACCTAAATCATAATCGGCAACGGATTCCCATAAAGTGTGCGATACTAAAAGACTACTTCTAGTTGCTTCATTGCCGGCATCTGTGGATATGCTTATACGTGATTCCATCAAATCCACTTTGGCTTGTAAATCTGAATAATCTCTGCCACTTGATTTAAAATCACCAAATAAATCCCCATCAGCTATTATTTCTACGTTAAAAATTGTTTCTAATTCAGTTGATGAGTAATTTCTATAATCACTAAATGACATTTTAACTAATCCTCCTTTTTTAATCTACTTCGACATTCAGGAAAAACCTGTCAGGTCTTCAATACCTGGCAGGTTTACCGGGTGTTGATTTGTTATGATGTAACTGGTAAAATCGGTTCCCAATTTTTATTTAAGAAGATAAAGGAACCGGACGATGGTTAAAATTATAGCACCAGAAGGAAATGAATTAACGCTCCAGGTGAAAGTCAAACTAACGGGTAGTATGATGGAAATGTTTGGATAAAATCAACGAAATCGGTTTAACCGCTACCGAAGAAGCGATTAAAAAATTTGATACTGATGGCAGTCCAATCAAAGTAGGTGCCCTCAAAATGACCGCTAAATCGAAACAAAATAAAGTCTATCAAACTTTACGCTACCAAGATACATTTATCAAAGTTCAAAAGGTGGCAAATCTATTGTCCTTTGGAATCCCAAGCTCGAATCCTAAGAGGAGCAACACCTCAATTTGCCCAACCTCACATAAATATTCAAACATGAATGCCCCCCTCTGTCTGTCGAGATTTAGCCGAAAATCATCACCGCCAAATAGCGCACTCTTATTTACAAGATGTTAATGAATGGGTGGGGAGCATTTAAAAGTGAAAGAAGAAATTTGGAAATATGAGATTCCCAAATGGGATGAAGCTATTAGTAGCATTGTCATTAGTTTGGATGGAACTTATATACCCATGCGTCAAGAAGGCTACCGAGAAGCCATGGTCGGAAATATCTCCTTTTATGAACTTTCTGGCAAACGGTGCCATATCATTTATATCGGAGAAGCACCTTCATTAAGGAAAAGCAACCTTTTTACAACGTTTAGAACGAGAAATTAATCGTGTCAAAAAACACTATCCAGAGGTCTTGTATTTAGGGATTGCCGATGGTGCGAAAACGAATTGGACTTTTTTGGAAAAACATACCGACAAGCAATTATTAGACTTTTTTCATGCCACCGAATATTTAGCAACCGTTTCTTATGCGGCTTATCTTTCCAAAAACGCTCAATTGAAACGCGAAAATTGGTGACATGAACGTTGTACACGATTGAAACATGAATCTAAATTCCAAGACCAATTAATCTTGGAAATGGAAAGGCTATTTGAGAAAACCAGTTTGACTCATGGTGTCAAGGAAAAATTATCGGCGGCATTGACTTACTTTTCTAATCATCGCCATCTCATGGATTATGCGACGCAAGTTGCCCAAAAATTACCGATTGGTTCTGGTGTGACCGAAGTGGCTTGTAAAACCTTGGTTAAACAACGTCTTTGTGGTTCTGGTATGCGTTGGAAAAATACGGGTGCAAAGGTTGTTTTATCAAAACGTGCTTTGGTTCAATCTCAAGGAAGATGGCAACAGTTTTGGGAACGTATAGACCAATATGGTGCACAACTGTGTTTATAGTGATTACATCACATAAAATCAGCACCCGTCTATATAACTCATTTAGGATTGCTATATCTAGAACATTTATAAGTAATGAAGCACAAATTTTCAGATATTTTGTAGGGGGCCGGTAACGTCTTTTTGTGGCCCACCGAAATAGTCATCAAATCTACCCAAAATTCATCATACCTGAAAATTTATGGTTCAGTACTTAGTGGGATAATCTGATATTTCAGTCTGCCATCTTGATTTGGATTGGTTGGAGCACTGATTCGTTCAATAACAACTTTTGCTAACGGTTGTCTCGGATTGGAACTATCATTAGCATTATCTAGCTTGGTAGTAAAAGTTCTCGTTGAACCGGGGGTTGAAATAGTTACTGTTGCGGTAACTGGTCGGCTGGGGCTAGAATGATCGCTGAAATAATTCACTCCCACCAGATATTCTCCCACCTGTAACTTGTTGCAATCGGTATAATAATGTTCTGGACCAAATCCCTCGGTATTATCAACATCTAAATAGCCACTGCTACCGGTTTTATCGCTAAAATACACATGCCGGTTATTAGGCTCAAACACATGAAGATCGATATCATTCTTACCACCCAGATTCCAAGTCAGAGTCACCGTTATAGAGCCACTGCCAACTATTTTGGGTGGGTCTTGTAGCTTGCTTAATTCTTGCTTGATACCTTTAATCACTTCAGGACGAATATCATAATGTGGTGATAAATAAGTCTCATGGAAACTATGGGCCGGTACAGAACCTAAATGGTCAACAACTCTACCATTATCAGCTCGACGCAGTGTCCAATTTGGGGGCAATGAACTGGGTACTAACGTGATAATATCAAGGTGATTGGTTAGATAAGGCATTCTTTTACCGCCAACATGATTGGCTGGCGTTGCTACACCAAAGATACCAAAACTTTCCATCTGAACAGCCGGTTTCTGGAGAACCAGGATTTGCTGAGCTAGGTTGACATAGAAATTTCCTTGCGAATGGGAAACGACTAGCACTTTTTGCCCTTGCAAAATGGCTTCACGGTATTTTTCAACATGCTCAGTCAATTGAGATGCCTTAATCTGATTATCCCAATGATAAACACGTCGTGCTAATTCAACATACCAATCTTGCTGATTCGCTGATTTTAAGAGTTCTTCATAAGCATCAGAAAAGTCATTGTATGCAAGCTCATACGTGATGCCTTGATTATCATACGTGTTACCCAAATTCAACGCGAGTTCATTTATTGCGGTAAAAGCTTGTTTCGGTGTAGTTAATTCCCCATTTTCAAACACGACTCGAAATTTATCCAGTTCACAATTATTTTGCTGTGCCGCATGGACAAACGAACCAACAAACAGTAATGAGCTAACAAAAGAAACCCTCATTTTTTTCATCAAAATTCTCCCTTAATCGCATACTGGTTCAATCGGTTGCATAAAATATGCACCACTAATAAGTTTGCTGGATTCCAAATATTTGGATAACCGTTCCTTCGTATTTGTTGTCCAAGCTTCCAATTCTTTAGACAGTATTTGTCTTTTGTCGTAGTCACGTACTGGATCGTTTAGTATTTTAAAAGTACAACTCGTTGCTCGTGCTATTTGTTCCGCTGATTTTAAAGCGTTTTCCTTTGTCGTCGCCTCCATAAATTGTTGTAAAGCACGCGCTTCTTGTTCGGCAGCACGCTTTATTTCTGGGGTATATGAGAACTTTTGCTCAATAAGTTTATCAATGTCATCACGTATGCCGTTGGCATTGTCATCCATTTTCGCTAGCGTGGCATAATGTATTTCAGTAGCGGTAGAAGATAGCGTAGTCGATTCGGTATTTTCAGCACGGTCATCATTATCGCTACAGCCCGAAACGAGAAATATTGCTAGGGAAAAAATAGTTAATGGTTTAAGAATCATATATTTTTCCTGAAAATAGAAGTGAAAAATCAAAGCTAATGCTTTAAACGCCAACTTTGTGTTTTGGCATTCAAAGCATCAGCTTTAGATATTATACTGTTCACTTTTGAATTTTGTGAAAATCTAAAAGGTCGAAATAAATCCGATTTCTTGAATAAATCGGATTTCTCTTGATTCAAAAATTTCACGGATTTGAAGTATCACTATATTATTCCTTTGCCGACTCCACAGTCTGAGGCTTTGTCACTTTGATGCTTTTTTGTGCAATAGCCGTCAATCCTTGATTATCAGTCACGGTTAAAACAATCAGATATTCATCTGCCGTATTTAAAGTGACAGAAGCAATGACTCCTGATAATTTTTTCCCATCAATAGTCCATTCATAGTTAACAATTTCTCCATCCATATCAAAAGAACCACTTGCATTTAAGCTAATAGTCAGTGGTGCTTCCCCGGTTAAAGGCGTTGCCGTAAAGTGCGCTTTTGGTGCTTTATTGACCGGGATAACACGCACATTTTGTTGGGCAGTTGCAGTCGCTTTTTCATCATCAGTGACAGTGAGCGTAATCAGATAGTCGCCAATCTCAGTCAAGGTGTGAGTGGTTGGATTGCCATACGCCAATAATTGGTCATTTATCATCCATTGATAGTTCACAATTGAACCGTCTGCATCCATTGATTTAGTGGCATCTAATGTGATAGTTAAGGGAATTTGTCCGGTTGAAGGCGTTGCTGTGAAATGTGCAATCGGTGTTTGATTAGAACTTATGACATTCACCATTTTTTGAAATTCTGCACTTGTACCTTGATTATCTGTGACTGTGAGTGTAATTATATGCTCACCACTTTCAGTAAACGTATGGGTAGTTGGATTACCATAAGCTAAGACTTGTTCATTAGCATTCCATTGATAGTTAACAATGGAACCATCTGGGTCAATAGAAGAACTGGCTTCTAAGGTCACAGTCAATGGCACTGTTCCTATTAATGGTGTTGCGGTAAAGTCAGCAATTGGGGCTTGATTCGGTGTGGTAACATTCACGCTTTTTTGAATTTGGGCAGTAGCACCTTGATTATCGGTAACCGTCAAGATAACTGCATATTCTCCAACTACCGTTAAGAGGCTAGAAGCCATCATACCTACTAATTTTTGTCCATTAACATTCCATTCATAATGAACAATTTCTCCACTGTGATCAGGATCAAAAGAATCATGAGCATTTAAAATAACCGTTAGTGGTGCTTGTCCAACTGTTGGAGTTGTGGTAAAAAGAGCCACTGGCGCTTGATTGGGTGGTATAATTTTGATGTTTTTTTGAACGGTTTCTGTTATTCCTTTATTATCTGTCACGGTCAATTGGACGAGATATTCGTCAAAGGTGGTAAAAGTGTGGGTTGCCGGGTTACCAGATTTGACCAGTTGACCATTGATGGCCCATTCATAATTGACAATTGAACCGTCGGTATCAATTGAGCCGGTGGCATCAAAAGTTACTGTCAGCGGTATTTTTCCCATAGTAGGCGTTGCCGTAAAAGTGGCTGTCGGGGGTATGTTAGGTATTTTTACGGTCACCGTTTGCTGGGCCATTGTGGTACTTGTTTCATTCGCGTTATCTGTTACTACCAGGTTAATGGTATAAGTACCTGGTTGCGAAAAAGTCATGGTGGCAGTGGGCGTTACAGTTGATATGGCGTAATCATTTGAAGCCTGCCAATTATAATTGATTATAGTACCATCTGCGTCGGTTGAGAGACTGCCATCTAAATTAACTATCAAAGGAGCTGGGCCTTTGTGAGGGAAAACAATGAAATCAGGCTTGGGAATCGTGTTTTGAGTTCTCCAAAGTTTAAGCGTATTATCAGTACTCCCTGATAAAATGTAATGCCCATCTGGAGAAAAAGCGACACTCCTTACCGGACCCTTATGTCCTTGAAAGGTGCGGATTTCTTGTTCTGTCTCACTATTCCAGAGTCTTATCGTGTTATCTTCACTACCTGACACAATGGTTTTACCATCAGGAGAAAATGCCACCGACCATACTTTATCTGTATGTCCTTGAAATTCATTCATTTCTATCCCTGTTTTCAGATTCCATCGTTTGATCGTTTTATCCTCACTGCCCGAAAGACAAGTGAGTCCATCAGGCGAAAAGGCCACTGACCAAATTTTATCGGTATGCCCTTCAAAAGTTTTCATTACCTGCCTATTTCTGACATTCCATAATTTGAGTGTTTTATCATAACTTCCGGATAATGCCATTTTGCCATTTGGAGAGAAAGCGACAGAGGTAATTACATTGGTATGTCCTTTGAAAGTGCGAAGCTTTCGTTTACTATTCAGACCCCAAAGTATCAATGTATTATCTCCACTCCCTGATAGGGCTGTTTTACCATTTGGAGACAGGGCCGCTGAAAAAATAGAGCGAGTATGTCCTTTAAAAGTATGAATTTCTTGCCCTGTTTGACTATTCCACAATTTGAGTGTTTTATCATAACTCGCTGATAAAAAAGTATTATATTTTTTGAGGGCCGTATTACCTTTTTTGAAGGCAGCAACTGACATAATCCAACCGGTGTGTCCAGACAAAGAGTGAATTTCTTGTCCAGTCTCAATATTCCATAATTTAAGTGTATTATCTAAACCGCCTGACAAAATCGTTTTTCCATCCGGCATAAAAGCAACAGACTCAACGTAATAGGTATGTCCTTGGAACGTGCGAATGGGTTTAGTGACTGTATCTGCTAAGACAATAACATTAGTTAACAGTAATCCAAGGCTAAAAATTAGTATGATTTTTAATGTTTTGGAAAATAATTGTAATGAGGGATTGAAATTATAATTGTTTGTATTCATAACATTTATCCTTAATAAAATCGACAATAAAAAGCATGAAGCTAGAAAAATTGTTAATTGTTAATGAAAAATACTTTTCTAACGGGTTGTTTTTGATAAACTGAACAAAAATGGCCTCAATTTTTGACCCAACAAAAAACCTGATTTTCACGACCCCAAGTGGTAGGCTGATAAAAAGTCTCAATATAGTCGATAATAATTTCCCCATTTTTATTTTTCATGATGAAAAACAATAGGTTATTGATGCTTTTTTTCATTAACCATTAACCATTAACCATTAATAATTTTTATCAGCCTAGGTAGGGATAGTTGACTAAATTATTTTATGCTCATTCTTTAGTAAAAATAGTATAACGCAATTTGATTTATCATGGGTGCGGTTCTAAAAATTCCAAAATAAATTTTGTACTCCTTAGAAAATATAACGAAAAATAGGTATTATAATTAATGATTTATTGGAAAAATTGACACAGTAGCGTTCCTGTGCAAGACTTGATGATAAGAGTTAATTATCAAATGAGGACCTGAGATGAATGCTCAATCCTTTCACACTGGTAAAGAGTTAGCTGCTCTACGTAAACGTATTAAAAAAAATTGCGTTATTTGTGGTAGGGAGATGGTGACATTGAAACAAGCAAAATATTGCTCAAATCGATGCAGACAACGGGCTAAATACCAGCGTAAGAAGACCGCAATGGAAGCAAGCAAGATCGAACAGGCCATATTGAGTCTATGAAAGGAGTATATTAAATAATGTCCAGCGAAAAATTCATCTTCAAAATTCACCGCAATGGTCACGTTGAGCGAGTTAAAGATAGTAATAATTTGACTATCTCAGATGTGCTTCACGGATTAGGTATTCCAAAACGGGATATTGAATGTAAGCCCCTAAAAAATAGTGGTATTTATGCTTTTTCTGGCAATAAGAGTGATATATTGATTTTTGGCATTTTAGAACGTAATCCAGCCAATAATAAGCAGGTGCATGAAAATGATACTGTGCGTGGTATATTGGCAAGTCAATTCAGTATACTTTGTCCGACACAACAAGAGAGAGTTTCTTAACGTTTTGGAAATGGGGAATGAAAAAGCCATTACCATTTTACTCTCTATCCCCAACCCTTTCCCTCAAGGAAAGGGGCCCATTCTTTCTATTCCCTATTTCTTATTCCTAATTCCTAAATTTAACGCAATGCTCAACTTTTAGTTATAACCAATTGATTTTTCTGTAGGCTGGATAAAGCGGTCGCGTATCCACCAAAAATATCAGCCTAATGAAATCAGATAGTTAAAAAAGTTGAGCCTCGCATTAATTTTTCGACATAGTTCAATTCAAGGTAATACTTGGAATTCTTCGCTGCGCTTTGTGCCAAAGACAAAACTTTGCTTTGAACTTCAGCGCAGCACGTCTCACTATGTGTTACCCCTAATTCATTATTTTAGTTATCAATTAAAGTTGAGCATTGCGTTAATTTTTCAGCATATAGTTTTTCAGAAAAATAATTTCCCGATCAAAACCTGCCAGGTTTTTAAAACCTGGCAGGTTTTCACTACCCCTAATTCATTAATTTTTGAACAATACTAACATTACCAACTTTTCTAATAAGGCTGGTAGGCAAAGATTTTAGTCGGTGCTTTACATAAAAAATTCTGCCAGCGTGTTGTATAGTTAGGATGTCGATTCTGATTCCGATTCCGATTCCGATTCTTGAGATTTTTTTTCATAAACTTGTATCGCCGGTTCAAGTAAAACGAATCCATCTTTAATACGGGGTCCCATTTTGCCAGTAATGTTCGCTACCCATAAAGGATATTCTTCATTAGCTGTTTGTAATTTATTCCACACTCGTGGACGAACTAACATTTGAACTATCTGTCCATCAGCATTAATACAGAATCGTTGCCAACCACGTTTGAGCGTTTCTACCCAGTTAGGTAGCTCACTGATTTTTATATTAACTTCTAACTTTCCTTGTGTTTTTGGTATCTTAATGGTGGATTGTCTTGGTGCCAGTATTCTTGGTTTTTCTGCATAATCAGAGAGAAATTGCGGCTTTTTCTGAGTTCTATATCCAAACGGTGATCTTGAATGCCTTTCAAACGTGGTTTGAGTTTCCCTAGCAAATTGCGGATGAACAAGAGCTGGTTTTTTCCGAAGTTCAGCTGTTAATGGCGGACGTTTTTCGATTCGAGTTTGAAAATCATTTTGCTGAATTTCATGACTTTGAGATTTTTTCTTTAACCCTAACATAAGTTTCGGGCGTGCTTCTTGACTGTTAGCCTCATTTTCATTGGGGCGCGATTTTTGTTTTAATCCAAGTGTCAGTTTTTGTCGGTTTCCAATCGGCACAATAAATTCTCCTTTAAATTATTATTTGGTGAGGATTATAGACTATAGATTCCAAAATTTATTTTGGATTTTGTTAATTTTAGCTTACATTTCATTTTTTCTTCTTAACTCAAATTACACCGGGTGCGATTAAAAGTGCATGGCTTTGTCATTATTTTTTACACTCTTTAGCCATCTTTTTTTAAGATTCACTCCATCCATTATTTGCCCTGACGACATGTCAAGCAATTTATACGATCCATGCACTTTTAATCACACCCAATTACACCATACTTAATCAAGGTTTGTCATTTCGAATACTGCGAAAAATCTCTTCAAACCCAGATAAATTTCGAGCGAAGAATAACATCAATCGAAGCATTATGCGTAACATGAGTTCTTAGGCGATTTTCAGAAATTAAATAACCAGAATCGTTGCCTGAGCTTGTCGAAGGCAGTGGTTGCTGCGGTTGACTTCCCTTCGACATGGTTAGCTCATCAATCACCAATCGAACTCATCAACCGCAACCGCTCAAGCAACGGTATAATTTTTCTGAGAAATCATCTGAATTCAAATAGTAACTGGTAGCGTTTCAAAAGTCATGGTATCTAACTCAGCAAACAAGTAAGTGGCAGGGGCACCAACACCACCTACTGAACCTGGATTACAAACAACCGTTTGAGTTCCTTTAATATTTCTTAGATATTCAATAGAAACATGATGACTGTGTCCACAACAAACTAAATCATAGTCGCCAGTAACAGCCATCCCTTTCGCATAATGGGGATAATGAACTAAAAAAATTCGTCGTTCCCCTAATATAAACGCAGCATCTTGACCATAATAGTGAATCAAGTTATCTTTTTTGTGAGACAGTTTTGATAAACTATAAAGATCGCCGGTGTTATTTCCATGAATGGCATATATTGGTAAACCATAAGGTTGTAATTTGTGTAGCGTACTTGGTGCCACTATATCACCACAATGCAATACGACTTTTGCTCCACGCTGTTTAGCATCTGCTACTGCTGCACATAGCAAGGGAATATTATCGTGACTGTCTGAGAGAATACAAATTTTCATGGTACTTGATCACTTTTTAGGAACATAAATTTAATAAATTCAAACTTATAAAACCTATTGCCCTTTGGAAAAAAAATGAGAGAGGGCAAAATTCCAAGTGATTTAATTTTCATTCCTTATGATGTTCACGTTTCATTTTTCTATCCCACCACATTTCTAAACCTTGCGCATTGATTTCGACATCAACCGCCAATAATTCTTGGCATTGAGAAATGGGTATTGTACAACCCATATCTTGTAAGGTTTTTAAAAAATTAGTCATAATACTATCATATAATAATGTATGACGTTGTTCACCGTGATTTGCAGATAATTTAGTTAAATCAACCTGTTTATCAATAGAATGATGCAAATTATCGGCAAGTTTAGCAACTTCAGTGACTTCTCCATAATGAGTCAAATACATTTTTTTCGGATGATAGGACAGCATGATATCGATTGAACGATGAAGTGATTGCGGCTCAAACTGCACTGGTGTTGTACTGGCAAAAATGAACGGGCCATTAGGTGTATTAAAATCTTTTAAGGAAATACCAAAAGTATCTCCCGTAAAAAAACTTTGTGCATATTCATCAAAGATACAAAAATGATGCCGTGCATGACCGGGAGTGTCTAAAAATAACAACTGACGACCTTGAAAATCAATAATTTGCTTATTTTTAGCCTGAATCACCCGTTTTTCATCGACTGGTATAATATCACCATAATTCTTTTGAAAAGTTTCTTTTCCATAAACCGCTTGAACACTAGCAACTAATACGCTAGGTTCGATAAGATGTTGTGCGCCACGTGGATGAACAATTAAACGGGCATTAGGTAATTCCTGCATAAGTTTACCCACACCGCCAGCATGATCTAAATGGATATGTGTCACAATAATATAATCGACATTTTCAACTGCGATATTTTTTTCTTGTAACACATTCAATAAGCGAGGTACAGAGTAAGTTGTTCCTACGTCAATATAGATCGCGTGGTTATTTTCGACCAACAAATAACTTGCCGCAAAACAAGGACGCACAAAACCGGTGTCTATCGTTGTAATACCAAAATCATGATCTTGAAAATGCTTATTATTCATAATAATTATTAGGTTGGAGCTGGGCTGGTGAAAATTAATTAATTGTTAACTGAAATTATCCACTCATCTTAAAATCAAATACTTTAGAAATTTACTAAAAACTCAGGATAACTCTGTAAGTCTTTGATTTTTAATTGAGCTTATCCACGTAAGTCTTTGAAAATACGATACGCAAAAAAGTTCTCTGGAGTTTTCAGAAAGTTATGTGCATAGAATTCCAGAGGGCAGATGAACCCTAAAGTGATGTTCCTTATCCCTTTGGGAGAGGATAAGATTAATTTTATTTTTACCACAATTCCTAAGCTCAAAAAAACCGTTATAATAATTCGCTATTCGTCATTAGCCAGGTAGGAAAAATATCATGATATTAATAAAAAGAATTAATCTATTACGATTATTAAATTATTTCATACTTATTGTTTTATGCTGGAGCGGATCAATTTTAACACCATGTCATGCGCAAACTGATACCACCTACTATACTTTTGTCATGCACAAATTGGATGCCACCGATGATTGGCAATTTCTCTATCACTTTGACAAACTATTGCCGGGTATTTATCAATTCCACATAGTCAGATTCACTTACCCACAAAATGGCCCAGAAAATTGGTCCACATTACAAGGACAATTGAAATTTATACCTGATCCTCAAGGCGGCGTTAAAGTTGATCAGCAGACAATCGCATTTTATGAACAAAACGCGCTTAATCCTTGGACAAATATTACTAATAATTGGGCCCAAATAAGACAAAACCAATTGGAACCCATCATTAGTTATATGAAAAGGGAAGAACCATTGGGTTATCCTAATCCCAATTTGGTGCGTTTTCTTCTTCTTAAAACCGGGATAGAAGAATCTTGGCTATGGGGTGATAAAAACTATCAGATTTATCGACTTCATCACCTCAACAATTATACTGATGACGTGACTTATTCTGACAATCTCAAAGCACTTTCACATTTCATCAATCCAAGTGCCGAATCAACAACTGATCTCAAACAGATTAAAGAATGGTTAGATAATCCCGCTTTAGCCAATTATTTAGAAATACCCACTCAAAATCCAGAATTTTATGACAATGTTAAAAATTGGTTTAACCAATTATTTGATACCGGGAATCATGTTGCTTTTTCTGACAAAAAGGATGAAACGGCACTCTTGTTTTATGAAGAGGTATGGTTTTTAGTAGCCGTTTTACTGGTTGTTATTGCGGTTATTATTGGGATAGCGATCAAATTTCGTGACAAATTGTGGCAAATTTGGCATGATATATTTTCTGTAAAAAAACATGAACCTGACAATGAACCCGACATGGATTCTCAAGATGACTCAAGTTCATCAAAACCTCACTTATCGTTTTTCAAGAAAAAAATGGCAACAACCCTGTTTTCTTCAGATGATGATTATGAAGAAACAGATGATGAAATAGATTTATTGCACAAAGAATTAAAACAACTTCATTTCATGCTTCATCGCCTGAAACAAGAAGACATCACAGCAATGAATCAAAAACTGTCAGAACTCGAACAATCTCTAACAAATGTCACTGAAAATCGAGTATTTAAAGAAAGTGAATTTCCAAAAATGGTGGGGAGAGTCTTGCAAGATCATTTTCCCATTTTACTGTCTAGTATGACTTCAAGACTCTTTCATGACCCTGAATTTAAAAAAGCTATGGAAAACCATATAGATAGCTATCTCCATAGTCAGTTTAACCATGATATCAATAAAACGATTGAATTGTATGCTGAAAAATATTGGCAAGACTACATCGCAGAAAAGCAAGGGAAAGAAATAAGCTTACCAACTGAAAAAGAAGACTTTTTTTCCCAAAAACCATTATCCCAAGCTCAAAATGAGCCAGAAGAGGCATTTTCTCAACCACTCTCTCAAACGGCCCAAGAGAAAAAAGATAAATCGACAAATATAGTTTATCTAAATGATTCGTAAATTACTTACCCCTAGCATCAAATGGTGGGCAACAAAAAGACGTTGCCGGGCCCCCTACTTATGCCTAAAATGGTGAGTTACGTGAGTATTATTGACCTCAAATGGAGGTCACACCTGAAATTAGTATTTGCAGAAACCTCTAATTTCAAACGATATATTTCACAGATGTTATTTACTGCCGTGTCCCTATCTTTGATAAAATTTCCCAAAGCTCACGTATTGGATTTCACCTGACAAAACAAAATTGACAAGGTACTAGTACTTTGTCAGCGTTCTATTGTCAGATAGATACCACGTATCTTTTTGTTTTAATTAGCACGTAACCCAAAAATAGAATGCTGACAAGGTACTAGCCCCAACTTTCCCCTTGAGGGTGAGGGATTTCTCTATAGGGAGAGTATGGTGCTTCAAAAATAACTTCTTTATACGTGATAACCGTTTGTATGGACGAGGGGAAAGGCTAGGAAGGAATAGCATGAAGCTCACGGGCTGCGGCAAGCAATGCCAAACGGGCAATAACACCATAAGCATAAAAACGATTAGGACAAGCATCCGGTGCTTTTAAATAATCAGGTGTAATACAAGAATTCATAAAAGCTAAAGGTTCAAAATGGGCCCCTGGCGCATTCAAATTTTCATTGATATCACGAGTAGTATGTACACGATAAAACCCCCCTACAACAAAATGATCTATCATATAAACAACCGGTTCAGCTACCGCATTACCCCAAGTTTCAAAAGTATATACCCCCTCCTGTAAAATAACGCGACGAATCGCTTTACCTTCTTTGGTAGATGACATACGTGTACGTTGTTTACGATTAAGAGCCAATATCTCCTCAGCACTATGTACAGTCATAACGCCCATGCCATAACTACCCGCATCAGCCTTAACAATCACAAAAGGTGGGTGAGGTACCTGATATTCTTTATATTTACGTCTTATCGCATTTAATAACGCATCAACGTTATCAGCGAGACATTCATAACCGGCTTTTTTCATAAAATCAATTTCACCACAATTTCTGAATAGTGGTGAAATTAACCAGGGATCGATATTGATTAACTCAGACAATTCTTTAGCAACTTGACTATAATAAGTAAAATGTATTGATTTCAAACGAGTAGACCAACCAACCCTTAGTGGCGGTACAATTTCTTGATCAATATCCTCAAGAATTGGAGGTCGTCCTAAAGACAGATCATTATTGAGTAATACAATACAAGGTCTAAAACCTTTTACACTCACATAATGATCCTCTCGAATCAACGGTTCAATTAACAAATCTTCCTGTTTAGGCAATGTAAATGTTTTTGGCGTTTTTATGTCAGGCAACATTGAACCAATACGCACTTCATAGCCCGCTTTTTGTAAAATGTCACGCAAAGTTGCTACACTTTCAAAATAGTATAAATTACGAGTATGATTTTCCGGTATCAATAATATACCGCTAGCCGCCACATTTAAACGCTCAATAGCAGATTGTACCGCTTGCACACACAATGGTAGAGTGGCAGAATCAAGATTGTTAAAACCCGCAGGAAATAAATTCGTATCCACTGGAGCCAATTTAAAACCGGCGTTACGCAAATCCACTGACGCATAAAAAGGTGCTGGTGTTTTTTGCCATTGAAGACGCAACCAACGTTCAATAGGTGCTTGGTGTGCAAGCAAATGTTCTTCTAAATACTCTAACGGTCCAGATAAAGTCGTGGTGAGATGTGGAACGGCATGTAATTGTTGGGAAATCATAAAGTATCTTTATTTTTAGCCATAAATAGTAAGCGAATGCAGAATAGCGAATAACGAATAGCGAATAGCGAATAAAAAATATTAATACCAATCGAAGGTTCAAGCACACTAAACGAAATCATAAAACATGGCAACTCAAAAACAAATAGCAAATGAACCTATCCCACTATTCATTTTCAGAGTATAAAAATTGATGATAAATTAACATCATAAAGCAAATATCAACGATTTTATGAATAATTATAAATCAATGACTTATGGAATAGTGGGATAGGTTCATATATTTAACATGATAGAATGATAAAAATTAATGCCAAACCATTTGAAGATTTAAAATTTGACAGTTAGGATTGTGATTTTGATTTTTAATTCGTTTTTATTTTAAGGATGTAGCTGAAAATAATTGACGCATGTAAAACAAATATTATTTCTTTAAGAAATAGTATTTGTAAGGAAAAATCAGTATATAAAATCGGTATAATATTTAATAATTTGATTGTCATCATAGCATTGTCAAAAAATTTAGAGTTAAATGATTTTTATTAAAATCACGCGATGCTCAACTTTCTTTTATAACTAATTGATTTTAAATGTAGGATGGGTAGAGCGCAGCGTAACGAAGTGGCGGAACGCCCAACCCACCAGAAATAAAATATAATATTTTCAATAAACTATAAAAAGTTGAGCATCGCGTTAAAACCATCAGTTGAAAAAACTGAAAAGCTATATGGAATGTGCTTCAAAACCGTGAAAATGAAAAAGGTTCTTTTTCCATAGAAAATTAATCGGGCTTTAAGCTTATTCATTAATTTTACTTTGTTAGATTTGGTATAGGGTGGATAAAGCATCATCATATCCACTTGATTATTTTTTTTTTGATACGCTTCGCTTTCTCCACCCTACAACTCCTTGAGTTTTTTAAATGTAACCAAGTAGAATTAACCATTAAAAAATTGTTTTTTATCATTGAAGTGCTAAATTATACTTTAAACAATGTTATAAATTGCGCTTTTGTTGTTACAATTCTTTGTATGTTTCCAAATCTCAAAAGCACAACTTAATTTATTTCATTAAAAAGGCTAACAAAAATTATGAGTGAATTTGATGGGATTAAAGTTGTCGTTATAGACGATAGTAAAACCATTCGACGTACAGCAGAAACGCTATTAAAAAAAGCCGGTTGTGAAGTTATTACGGCAACAGATGGATTTGAATCTTTATCAAGAGTGATGGAACATAAACCTAATATTATTTTTGTTGACATCATGATGCCGCGTCTTGATGGTTATCAGACCTGTGCTTTAATAAAAAATAATCCAACCTTTAAAAAAACGCCTATTGTTATGTTATCAAGTAAAGATGGATTGTTTGAACGTGCCCGGGGGCGAATCGTGGGTGCAGAACATTATATGACTAAACCTTTTACACGTGAAGAATTACTGAACACGATCAAAGCTTATGTCGTTAATAAAAAAGCCGCCGCTTAGAAGCCTTTAAAATGGTAAATGGTGAATGATTAATTGTTACGATCTCATGTTAGGAATAGTCACGAAATAACTTCCCTTTTTATCAATCACCTCCCCCAACCCCTCCTTACGAAGGAAAATTTGAGGGGAAAGGTAATGATGGTGAAGCTAGACTGTTGATTAGGTACTATTTTTTGGGTATTTTTTTCATGCTGTTTTTGTGTTCTCCCCAATGCCATCTTCCCCTGTCGAAGGAAGAAAAACCTCACATTGTGGGATACTATCCTTACTGGAATGGGGGTTTAGGGGGGGGGAGGGTATCTTTTTGGCATGAAAAACAGAACCTCTTTATACCTCAAAATCTGAGGGGGAGAGGGAGGGAATTATTTCGTATTCGTTCCTTATGTACTATTCTTCAAAAATACTGAAGAACTGATTCCAAAATAAATTTTGGATGCCATTTTGGGAACCCAAAAATTATTTTAGCGAATCAACTTCCACAAATGTGGTACCAAATATCAAAAATTGAGTCTTAATAAAGTTATATGGATGAATTTATTTATATTTCAATATGGAAAACATTCAAACACCATCCCCTATAAAATGGCTACAAGACCTTGAACAACGTACCAAACAGCGAGTAAAGGGATTACCAAGACCACCGGTTCCCAAAATATGGCGAGGTATTGCTTTTCGACTTGGGCAAACTTATTTAGTAACACGCCTTAGCGAGATACGAGAAGTTATTCCTTATCCAAACCAATTAGCTAAAGTGCCAGGTGCTAAACCCTGGATTAAAGGTATAGCTAATATTCGAGGACTCTTATTGCCCGTGATTGATCTGAACGTCACTCTTCTGTTGGGAAACTCCACTACCATCAATAATCGTTCTCGTATGTTAATTATTAAGCAAGAAGGTATTGATGCTGGCTTATTAGTTGAAGAAGTATTAGGGATAAAAAATTTTCTTCTTGAAACTCAAGATAAAGATACACCTTGTAAGGAAGCAGCTATAATCCCTTTTGCAGGAGGTATGTTCACGGATGAAGAAAAGACTTGGACCGTGTTTGATATGCAGGCACTTGTAAAACATGAATTATTTTTAAAAGCAGCACTTTAATTTTGAACGGATATCAGATATGAAATTTTCTTTGAGCATGACGAATACACGGTGGCTATTTGCTTTTGTGAGTCTCTTATCAGTGTTAGTCATTTTGATGATGGCCACATTTTTTTTCGTAGCTAGACAGAATCAACTTGATAAAGACTACTTAGAAACTGTCACTCAACTACGTTTGCTGTCGCAACAAATCACCCAAAATGCCACCCGTGCTGCTATAGGTGACACCACTGGTTTTGAAGAACTCAAACACTCACAAGTGGAATTCCAAAATTTTCTGACTCAGCTTCAAAATGGTAATTCCGAAGAAACCAATAGCTCAAATATTCCCTCAGAAGTCATGGATGCTTTAGCAGCATTGACCAATTTATGGAGCAATGATCCAACCAATATAGCTCTAAGCATCCAAAATTTATTAACTACCGAAAAATCTGTCATTTCTCTACACAATGAAAAGACAAAATTACAAACCATTACGGTTCCTCTTTGGGAAAAAGCGCAAGCCTTGATTAACCAGATGAAGGGAAAAGCCAGCGTAGAACAAATGGAACAAGCCGCTTATCAACTGAGGTGGCTAGAACGTATCAAATACAACATCAAAATATTGTATGTTATCAAAGATTCCAAAGAAGTTAAGAACGTGGTAGGAGAATTAAGTGAAGCAAAACGTCAATTGACTGAAACATTAACTTTTTTAATGTCAAAAGTCTCAAAACCTGATGAAAAACTCATTCTCAACGAATTGGAGGAATTATCTAAGGAACGTCTTGAAATCATTGATGCCTTCTTAGAAAAATCAGAAGCTTTATATCAAGCTAAAAAGGCATTACAACTGATCATAGAACTCAATCCAAAGCTCTTAGACAGCATAGAACAGCTCCAAGCAAACTACATTAATGCGAGTCAACAACGTATTATTTCACCCACCTTGGGTTATGTCTTGGCTGTCTTTGTACTGATTTTATTTGTCATCTTGGTTATCCTTATTCTTCGTACCAACAAAAACTATGCTCAAGAAACTGAGCAACGTTTTCAAGAAACCCAAGATGAACAACAACGGAATCAAGAAGCGATTTTACGTCTATTGACCGAAATTTCTGACTTAGCTGATGGTGATTTAACTATCAATGCAACAGTTGATGAAGGTTTTACTGGTGCTATAGCAGATGCTATCAACTTTGCAGTTGAGGCCTTACTAGATTTAGTGACCCGTATTAATAATACCGCCATGCAAGTGACGGAAGAATCTCAAAAAACACGGGGCACAGCTGTACAATTGATCCAAGCCAGTGAACGACAAGCACAACAAATTGCCAAAGCCGGACAAGCCATTATTGGAATGGCAAATGCCGTTAAGAAAGTTTCAGCCAATGCCATTGAATCTGCGGAAGTGGCGGGCCAATCTGTAAATATTGCTAGTAAAGGTGCTAATGTGGTGCGTAATACCATTACTGGTATGGACAACATTCGTGAGCAAATTCAAGAAACTTCTAAACGAATTAAACGGTTAGGGGAAAGTGCCCAAGAAATTGGCGATATTGTCGGACTGATTGATGACATTGCTGATCAAACCAATATTTTAGCCTTAAATGCTGCCATTCAAGCTGCAATGGCAGGTGAAGCTGGTCGTGGATTTGCCGTGGTTGCCGACGAAATTCAGCGATTAGCAGAACGTACTAGTAATGCAGTCAGACAGATTGGTGCCTTAGTAAACACCATCCAAGGAGATACTAAGGAAGCCGTTAATTCAATGGATCAAAGTACCACTGGTGTAGTAAAGGTTTCCTCTATTGCAGAGCGGGCGGGTGATAGCTTGACTGAAATTGAAAAAGTGTCAGTGCAATTAGCGGGACAAATTGAAAAGATTTCCCAAACTTCGCGTACTCAGGCTGCTGTAGCTGCTAATATTGCCAACACCATGACAGTCATTCAGGACATTACGACTCAAACTTCTACTGGTGTTAATGAAACAGCCGCTTCCATTGAAAAATTGGCAGAACGAGCCAATGAATTAAAAGAATCGGTAGCCGGTTTTAAAATACCGTCAGATATTCAGCCAGATGAGGAAATGGAGCATTCTGTTTAGTTCAATTATCCAATTATCAGATAATTGGTAACTCCAGTGGGGGCTTGAGAGGAGAAGATATAGCCATCCTAAAAAATGATTTGTACATTTTCTGGTTCCAACGCTCCAGCGTTGGAATCCTTATGTGACGCTCAGCGTCACTCCTTTTTTCAAAATGAAAGTCTATATAACTCATTTAGGATTGCTATATTTCGCATGAAAAACCTCTTTATACATAAAAATCAACATGATAGGTTATAGAGACTATGGGAATTTTTCATTCCCATTGGAGTTTGCCGATTATTTTGGAACAAACAACTACACTTTTTTTCTGAGATTATTTTGATAATTGATAATTGATAATTGATAACTGATAACTGATAACTGATAACTGATAATTGAATCAAGATGAAATATTCAGCCCTAACTTGGGTAAAAATAACTATTGATGAAAGTCTTAAACAAACGCGCCAAGCGTTGGAACAATTTGTTGACTATCCAAGTGATACAGCACCATTGCAACAGTGCGTCGCATGGTTACATGAAATACATGGTGCCCTTGAAGTACTAGAATTGCAAACAGCAACGTTATTAGTCCAAGAAATTGAGTCTACTATTAAATTATTGCTGGCTGGCAAGATTGAAAGCAATGAATCAACTTATGATGTCTTAATGCGGGCATTAATTCAATTACCCAATTATTTAGATCATTTGGCCATAATTCAACAAGATATGCCACTCGCTTTATTACCTCTATTAAATGACTTACGGACTAAGCGAAAACAAGCAGCTTTAGCGACTAATAATTTATTTACGCCTAATTTATCAGTAACAATAATTCATCTCAAAGCGGTTAAATTGCCTGATGACAAGCTTAAAAAATATGCCCTACAAATGCGAGTCAATTATCAAAAAGGGTTAGCTGCTGTTATTAAAACGCCTAAACAACCGCAAGCCGGATTGAAATTGATTTACACCCTGATGCAACGTTTACAACAAGCGACGGGAACTGCTCCAGTGAGCAAAATATGGTGGGTAACAGAGGGTCTTGTGGAAGCCTTATTACAAAAAGGGTTGGTACTTAACAATGCCATTCTTAACTTACTTAAACAATTGCTTCCCCTCATTAATCAAATTGCTCAACATGGTAATCCAGCTTTGCGAAGCGCACAACCAAAAGTATTGACAAACATGCTCTATTTTGTCGCTCAAGCTCGTTCAAAAGGTAAAACAACTACAGCTATTAAACAAACTTTTCAACTTAATGACTATTTTCCTTCAGAAAAAAAGATAATAGAAACAAGATTAATGTTTGCGGGTCCTGATATTGAATTAATGAAAATTGTAGTTACATTGCTCAAGGATGATTTTGCACGTGTGGAGGAAACCTTAGATTATTTTAATCGGGCTGATACTCCTTCAGCCACAGAATTGAGCCCGTTAGTCACCCTTTTGCGAGAGATGGCTAATACCTTGGGACTACTTGGCTTAATAGCACAACGTCAATCTATGCTTGCACAAGCTAAAGTGATTCTTGAAATGAGTGAAAATCGTCAACCAGCTGAACTGTCCCATTTACTAGAAATTGCCAATGCGCTACTCAAAATCAGTTCAGCAGTAGATATTTTAGCTGTGCAAGGTGTACATGCTAAACAACGCTTACAACAAAGCCCAGATACAGATTTTTCTGAAACACCGCAATTTGATATTATCATGGGAGTTGTAGTTGATGAAGCAAAAACTGAACTCGCTCAAGTTATTCAACCTTTAGTTAATTTTATTGACACAGGTTCCCAAGATGATAGTTTATTAGATGTCCCAAGCCGTCTTAAACAAGTGGAAGGTTTTTTAGCCGTTGCCGATCATAATCGCGCGGCTAAACTACTAGGACGCTGTAATAAATACATAGAAAAAGTATTTATTAAAGAATCGACTGTGCCAGCAGAAGAAAAACTCAAAGCATTGGCAGATGTATTGATTGGTATAGAACTTTATTTGGATACGCTCGCTGGTAATCCGATGGATGCCGAAGATATTCTTGATCATACTGAAAAAAGATTAGCTATGCTCAGTAAAAAAGATTGAGTGTAACCCTAGGGTATTGATTAGGAACTTTTTTGGCATGAAAAACCGAACCTCTTTACCGTTCAAACTCAACATCCTAATGTAAGAGTACTGAAGCATAAGTTTTAATACTTTTTGAACTCCATAATCTCCGATAATTTGTGCTTCAGTACTTAACCCCAAATTTTTGATGTTAATGGTATTTTAAAAACGATGGAGATTGTAGGGAGCATCCGCACCATCATTCGTAATAACGCGAAGAAACGGCGCGATGCACCCTAGATCAAGAAGATTAATGACACTCGACTATCAAGTTTTTTATAAAAAATTGATTTTAAATGGATTATTATTTTAGTGTCTAAAAATTAACTTTCTTAAAAATCAATTATTTGCCTATTTGAATACTCAAAAATTGATTGCCGCAAAGCTAAATACTGTCAAAAACTTGATAGTCGAGTGACACTGTTCGATAAATTTGATATAACGTGAATTGATAATTGATAATTGATAATTGATAATTGATAATTGATAATTGATAATTGATAATTGATAACTGATAACTGATAACTGATAACTGATAACTGATAACTGATAACTGATATGTCACTCATTAAAATTCCTGAACAAACGCCAAGCACGGAAATAGACGAAGAAATTATAGAAATCTTCGGCGAAGAGGTTGAAGAAGTTCTTGAAAGCATTATTACTAACTTTCAGGATTGGGAAGCTGATCCCGATGACTTAGACTCTATCACAACCTTACGACGTAATTTTCATACATTAAAAGGTAGTGGACGACTAGTAGGAGCAACAGCTATTGGAGAACTCGGCTGGCACTTTGAAAACATGCTCAATAAAATCATTAATGGCACTTTATCGGTTAATCAAGATATGTTGAAATTGATTAAGCAAGTTAAAACTGTCTTGCCAAATATGATTCAACAATTTCAACAAACTTTACCAGTGACTGATGACATTATTCTCCTCATTTCGCAAGCCGCTTATTTGGTAGAAACTAAAAGCCAAAGTTTGGCTGGATTTAGTCAGACTTCTGATACTTCTGAGCAAGAGAATGTTCAACCAAAACCATCAGTAATGCTTTCCTCCTTTCCTTCCCAAGAAAACGAAGTTGAGCCTCTTGAAGATATTCAAAATGAGAGCCATACAGAAACCGAAAATGATATCCTATCAATGGATACTGAAATCTTTGACGACAGTTTAGAAGAAACAGAATTAGAAGAAATCGATAGTTTTGATGATGAAGAAATAAACAGTATTGATGGGTTTGATGAGAGTGAACTGGGTGACATTGGTGAACTTGAATTAGATGAAGAATTGCCTGAGTTGGAATTCAATGAAGACAATTTTCCTGACAGTCAATTAGAAGATATTGATGATTATGAAGAAATTTCTACTAATACTATTCCTGATGATATAGAAGTTGATGGCGATGAATTACCTCAAAATTATAATGATATCGAGATTAACGAACAACAATTAATTGAAATATTTAAACAAGAAGCTGAACAACATTTAATCACTCTAAAAAATACTTTAAGTCATCTTGAAAAAAATTTACCCTGTCTAATTGAAACAGATATTGTACTGATTTTTCACACATTGAATGGTAGTTCGCGCTGTGTGAATTTGTTAACTCTCTCTGACATAGCAGCTCCTATGGAAGATTATGCCAGAGCATTGCAAGAACAGCAAACCCTTTTATCCACTGATATACTTACCTTATTTAATGAAGCTACCTACCTGATTGAAAATTTACTCCATAATCATTCTGTTGATAAAGCACAGCCACAAATTTTGCTGAATCAGGTACAAGCCTCCTTGGAATCCTTGTGTTTAAAGAAATCCCCAACTGATGATACTGATACTTTCCCAATTGAAGATGAGCTGGAAGAAGCCACCGATGAATTTAAAGAAATTTTTCTTGAAGAAGCTGATGGTATCTTAGAAAATACGCAATCTTTGCTAGAACGTTGGAAAACATCACCTGAAAATATGGCATTAATGCAGGAATTATATCGTGATTTACATACGTTGAAAGGCAGTGCAAACATGGTAGGGATTACGCCAGTCGGTGAACTGAGTCACCAACTGGAATCAATTCTAAAGCGTATTGTTGAAGGTACTGCAAAATCCAGTCATCAATTACAAGATATTATACAAAATAGTGTGGATGAATTGGCTGCAATGGTTGAATCTGTGCGTTCTGGCATTGATGTGGAACTTCCTATAGAATTAATCAACCAAATTAAACCAATAGTCAATGGAAAGATTCCCTCTCAAGCGACTGAAATAGCAGATGATAAAATTGAGAGTCCGATTCAAAGTGTCTTAAATAAAGAGAACAATGAGAACAATGAGAACAATGAAGTACCTGAATTTCAATCTATAGAATCTTCCTCTGCCCCTTCTGAAGAAGTGATTGAATTTCTTGAGGAAGCTGAAGAAATTCTTAATAATACTCAATCATTATTAGAAGGCTGGAAAAAATCACCTGATGAATTAAATTTGATCAAGGAATTATATCGGGGCATGCATACCCTCAAAGGGGGGGCACGTATGATGAATATTGCTCCGATGGGGGATTTAAGTCACAATCTTGAAGATATACTTGAACGAATCGTTAAAAAAACGATTCAAACCTCAGCGCAATTACAAGATATTATACAGCAGAGTGTCGATGAACTTGCGAAGATGCAACAAGCTATTCTATCTGGTAAACTGGTAGAACAGCCTACCACCTTGATTAAGCAACTGCAAAATGCGTTGAAGGGACAATTTGAACCAGAACCACCTCCACCGAAACCCTCGAAGAAACCGATCATTGATGAACTGCAACAACCACAAACATTTGAACCTGAAGAAAAAATTCAAGTACAGGCTTCAATGATTGATAAAATGACAAATTTGGCGGGTGAATTGTCCATTTCTCGCGCTCACATGGAACAACAACATAGTGCCATGAGAAGTAATATCGTAGAAATGGGACAAACGGTGACTCGTTTACGTGAACAATTGCGACGTTTAGAAATAGAAACGGAAACTCAAATTATTTCACATTTTGGTAGTTCAAATGACTCCGGCGGGGATGATGAAGAATTTGATCCATTGGAAATGGATAGCTTTTCAACCATGCAACAATTATCGCGGGCATTGTTGGAAACGGTTAATGATTTAGTCAGTATTCAAGACGCGCTTAAAATATTGACACGTCAAAGCGAAACCATACTGATTCAGGAATCGCGTATGGGAGCCGAGTTACAAGACAATATTATGCGTACCCGCATGGTACCTTTTTCAAAAATTTCTGCTGGATTACAACGGCTAGCCCGATTAGTTGCACGAAATGCACTTAAACAAGTCGAGTTCACTATTAAGGGAGAAAATATTGAATTTGAGAGGAATGTTCTAAATAGCCTAAAAGCCCCCCATGAACACATGATTAGAAATTCCCTCAAGCATGGTATCGAAGATTCTCAAGTGCGTCAACAAGCTGGAAAGTCAAGTGTTGGTAATATGATGGCGGAACTGTCTCGGGAAGGGGCTGAACTGGTCATAAAATTTAGTGATGATGGTGCTGGTTTGGATTTATCTAAGATTCGCCAAAAAGCCGAAAAACAAGGATTGATTCAGTCAGATACTGTGGTTAATGATCAGGAATTAATGCAATTTATTCTGGAACCTAATTTCAGTACGGCGGATAAGGTTGATCAAGACGCCGGGCGTGGTGTGGGCATGGATGTAGTCAACACTAAGATCAAACAATTGGGTGGTAGTTTACAAATTGACTCAAAAGCGGGAGAAGGTACGACACTTGAAATTCGTTTACCAGTCTCATTGACTATTAGTCAAGCTTTGTTAATCTATGTTGGCGAAGAAACAATGGCAATACCCATGAATCATGTAGAGGCTATCATGCGTGCGCCTCGTGCTGAGGTGATGGGTGAAACTGATGAAGTGCGTCATTATAAATACATGGATAAAAAATACCGTGTGTTTCATTTGGGAGAATTGCTGGGTTTTGGTAAAATGGCTTCTGTAGATAGCCCCTTGATTCCGACTTTATTAATTCGTGCTGGCAATCAGCGGGTAGCTTTGTTAGTAGATGGTATTGAAGGTAGTAAGGAAATCGTAGTGAAACCAGTAGGGCCCCAAATAAGTGCCATTAAGTGGATTGCTGGAGCCACCATTTTGGGAGATGGACGAGTCATCATTATTTTAGATATGCCTTCTATTACTCGTGTTGACACAACGCGGTCAGTAGATATTTCCCAAATCACTGAAAAAATAGTTGAAGCAGAGCCAGATACGACAAAAACTATTATGGTGGTAGATGATTCGATTACCGTCCGTAAAGTGACTACCCGTTTATTAAAACGGCATGGTATGGAGGTGATGACAGCAAAAGATGGTCTTGATGCTATTGCTCAATTACAAGATCGTATACCAGACTTAATGTTGCTTGATATTGAAATGCCTCGTATGGATGGCTATGAATTAGCTACTCAAGTGCGTAATACGTCAGATTGGGAACATTTGCCAATTATTATGATTACTTCGCGTACTGGCACTAAACATCGGGATAAAGCAGAAAAAATTGGTGTCAACCGATATTTGGGTAAACCGTTTAATGAAAATGAACTGCTTAAAAATATTCAAGGATTACTCGTTGAAACGATGACAGCAAAACAACCTTGATGCACTGGCACAATTAATCTTCCAAAAGGCATGGTTCAAAATAGGGGCAACCACAGGGCTGGTGAAAATGGTTAATGGTTAATGAAAAACACCTCAAATAACTTATTGTTTTTTTATGAATGGAACAATAACGAGATCAATTTTTGAGCCAACCAAAAACCTGATTTTCACCACCCCAGGTAACAACTTAAGAGATGTGCTGAAGTTCTTCGCACTTTGTCTTTGGCATACAAAGCGCAGCAAAGAACTCCAAAGTGTTACCCTGAATTGAACCATGCCCTTCCAAAATAAATTTTGGATTCTTTAAAAGAATTTCTAATGTAAAATAAACAACTTAACTGACAAAAAATCACTCCGTTTAAGAAATTTCATTATTATCAAAAAACTTTATTAAGATGCCAAATAACGATATTTTTATACGTTGCCTTTTGATACCTATTGGTGAGGAACAATTACTGTTACCCAGTGCCATTATTGCTGAAATTACTTCTTATAGTGAGCCGACTCCTATCACCAAACAACAACCTGATTGGTTATTAGGTAATATTGATTGGCGTAATAAAAACGTTCCACTGTTAGCTGTTGAAAATATTTTGTCATTACCGACGGTTTCTTCTGATGTTAAGTATCATACAGTGATTTTATATGGCTTAGAAAATCTTCAAAGGCTTCCATTTTATGGCTTCAGAATCACTGAGATGCCACGTTCATTCATGGTAACAGCTGATAGTTTACTTAATAATCAGGATGCTAAAATTGGTCCTGGACTTGCTTACCATGTTAATATTCACAATACAGAAAAAACAGCTTGGCTACCAGATTTAGACTATTTAGAAAACTTATTAAGTCAGTTTAGTTCTCCATCCTAAAAAATAAAAAAAGAGTCGTTTTTCGTTCAATAATTAATAACTAAACCTATCTTTTGAAAATTTTTAAAGGATAATTAGGCCATTGTTTTTTAAGTCGTTGAGCAATTTTTTTTGCTTGATCAAGCTGAGAATAATGCATACCTTTGCCCATTTCACACCAACCTTTTCCAGACCATTCTTGCGGTGCTTTCGGGTTAAATACTAAGCAAATGACATAGGTTGGTGTCATGTTTTCGCTTGGAGGAGGGGAAGACGTTTGTGTGTTCTTTTTGACTTGTGAAGCCTTACCAAATTGCTGGTTATCCACCTTTTCCATGTCTTCTAATTCTTTTTGCATTCTAATGGTATCGTCACCGTAATCAGCTTCAAAGTCGTTTTTAACCTGTGCCATGATATAACTATCGATGGTTTCCAATGTTTTTTCAAGTTTACGGAGATCTTCATGAAAATTGATCAAGTCCGTTTCTAATACCACTTGTTGTTGATCTTGTTCAATTTCTAGTGCTTTCAAACGCTGTTCAAGATTAGCCATTAATAATCCTCCTTTAGGTTAGTGTCTTATGTTCACTTGGGGGAGGGAGTTTTTTTAGTATTTTCCTTCACTTGTGGAATCTTACCAAATTGCTGACGTTCCTTCTCTTCCATCTTTTTTAAGGCTATTTCCATTCTTTCAGTTTCAGAAAGCACCTCACGTTCATAATTGTTTTCAACCGGCGTCATTATATAGCTATCAATAATTTCCAATGTTTTTTCAAGTTTATTGAGTTCTTCATGAAAATTATTTAGGCCTGTTTCTAATACCACTTGTTGTTGTTCGTGTTCAATTTCCAGTATTTTCAAACGTTGTTCAATGTCTTCAGGAACCGTTGTCATTGATTGATAATCCTCCTTTTTGAGGGGGTAAAATTTTAAACCTTTTGTTTTAGGAACTTATGTTCAGAAATTATGATAATCTTTATTTTAATTGATTTTATGCATTCTGTTTTAAGTCTAAAACTCTCACCCCCCCCTTTACCCCATAAAAAATTCTCTATTCTTTGAAGCCCAACAACATAGTCTTTTTTTAAGAAATACTACTTGTGTCATTTTAAAATATTAACTCATGTTACGCACAATACTTCACAAAAGCTTGATTCTTGATTTCAAGAAAAATCTTTCCTAACTGAGGCTATATTTTTTGTTCACAATCTCTCCCTCCCCCTTCGACAAGCTCAGGGACCACCTAACCCCCTCCCGCTGGGAGGGGGAACCGATCATTGGCATTTTCCAGCTATGTAGCAAAAATGATATATCAATTTTGCATTTCTCATGAATTGGAAATCTCCACCGGGCATTCCCCCCTCCCTTTGGTGTTGGTGGCCCCTGAGCTTGTCGAAGGGGGAGGGAGAGATCGTGATTCTAAAAAATACTTCAAAGAAGAAGAATGCGTAACATGAGATATTAAGTGGTAAGTCCGATAAAATTAGCACTAATATTAAAAGTGTCTGACGTATTACCGAACCGTGATATTCCCATTTTTGAATCATGTCAGGATTTATTATTTTACATGATTTAGTTACCAATTATCATTTGTTATTGAATCCATAAGAAATCCCTTTTCTTCAAACTGGGATTGCTTTGATATTCATAAGTTCTTAAGCCTTCATAAAATTCCTATTTTAAAAGGTTTCATTTTAGAATTGCTATAATACGGAAAATTCAAAATGATAGCATTTTTCGATTGAATGAAATTCAATATTTTCTTGCATCCCCTTCTAAAATAAGAAGTGAATCAGGGTAGTTTAAATTTAGGCAAAAGGGAAACGCTATATGTAGGTAAACAAAAGTATTTTAACTTTTCTAAAAATACTATTTCTTTAAGAAATAGCATTTTTTACTTCTCCAAAATGTTAACAGATTTCTGTGTAGCTACATCTGTTATCCCAAAGCTAAAGCTTTGCGCTTTTTAAATAATGTCGTTTTGAAAATTATTTAATTGATCACGCAATCCTGATGAGCGGCTGATTTTTTCTGAACAGGCGGTCAAAAATACTGACTCATTTCCCCAGATTTTGACACTTTGTCGAGCGCGGGTAATACCAGTGTAAATTAATTCACGAGTTAATAAGGGCGAAATTTGATCCGGTAACAACATCAAAACATTATCAAATTCAGAGCCTTGGCTTTTATGAATGGTCATGGCATAAACCGTTTCATGTTCAGGCAGACGATAATGCATTAAGGTACGAAATTGTCCTTTATTTGATGGAAAAAAGGCTTGTAATTTTTGGTAACCGGCAATGTTTCCTAGTATGATGCCTACATCACCATTAAAAAGGGATAGTCGATAATCATTGCGAGTAATCATTATGGGACGACCGTGATACCAGCGAACACCGATCTGTATCAATCCTTTTTTGCTAAGTTCAGTTTCTATTTGACGATTGACTTGGATAACGCCATAACGCCCATGACGAGTAGCAGATAACACTTTAACTCTATCAAATTGTTGTAAAATTTCAAGTGGGGATTCGTTTTCCAAACACGCTGAGAAATGGACAACTATTTGGTCAAGCAAGTCCGGGGGCAAATTGTTACTTGGATTTATTGAGTGCCAACTGACATCGGGATAATTTTCAGATTGTAAAATTTGTAACGCTTTTTCACCTTGTCCTTCTTTAACCGCTTGTGCTAGGGCCCTTATGCCACTATCTTCGCCAAACCGATAGTTCTTTTCGAGTAATACAATACTCTTTTCGAGGCTAAAGTTTCTTTGAAGCTTTAGCCTCGAATGGAGAAATGGGTTATTTTTGACAGTGGTTTGTGAATAATGGTTAGAAACCGTATTGATTTCTCTTGTCTCCTGCCCCCTTTCCCCTGACCCCTGCCCCCTATCAATGCCGGCTTCGCAAATATCACCTAATACGG
>Ga0233403_10000028_pt1 | contig 57132 bp, 53 predicted proteins | sample Na_oxic_1_MG_FD_179866 | JGI IMG/M metagenome (GOLD analysis project Ga0233403, IMG submission 179866) | Seawater microbial communities from Saanich Inlet, British Columbia, Canada - Na_oxic_1_MG | ecosystem: Environmental > Aquatic > Marine > Inlet | place: Canada: British Columbia | collected...
CAGCGTCAAAAAAAGAGTCTGTTTAGCAACCAGCAGTCGTGATTAAACATCAAGGTTGGATACAGTTTTTCGTTGGTATATTAATCTTTTGGAGTTGCCTTACAGAGGGGGACAACCATTTGGGCAAGGATTCTCAACACTCTTATTAATACCAATGTTAATAAGCTTATCAATCGGTACTTGCATCAAAAAAACAATCAACCCTAGTATCAAAACAATCAACCCCAGTATCAAAGCAGTCCAATGTTTTTTACCAAGTTTTCGCATGTTTCACTCCTTTGCTGAATTCACAGCGTCAAAAAAATAGTCCTTACTTAAAGCGTTGGGTGGGTGCGCTTTATTCAACTCCACATTTATTGCGTGGTAAAAGGACTAAGGGCAATTGCTCACCATCCACCCGTATAACGTTTACACGTATCTGTAGGTGTTTGCACTGATTGAGTTTAGGCAAAATGTTTGAAGGGCCTATGGAGGACAACCATCTGAGCAATCATCCTCCATGCTGGTAGGCCCAAGTCTGGTAGGCTCAACAGCATTAAAGTGAATGTTACCAAAATCTGTCTTTAACGTATGGGGCTTAATTACGATTTCTCGTGGGTTAACAACAATTTTTTCTTGTCCGAGCGAGATAATAAGTAGCTTATCGAAGTGATCGTCACGAGTCGTGGCTTCATTCAGTTGTTGTTTAAGAGATTCCGTTTCAAGCTCTCGTACCTCCCATCCGTTTGAGGTGTCTGTTTTTTCCAATAATATCGGGTTTTTCTGTTCTGCCAGTTTCCCAAGCAGTTCTTTTGGTACAGTCTGGAGTTGACTTTCTACACTTTCTTGTGCGGCTCCATTTGTTGGATTTGGCATTTTTCACTCCTTCTATTAGGGATGACAACCATAGCTATAAAACTATTGTTGTATTTACACGTTATCAAAAAAAATGGGCAAGAAAATCGTTACCCACAATTTTAATTGTAGCATAATCATAAAAAATTCAAGCGACGATTTGCAGCGTTTGATCGTATTTATGATGTAAAAGTTAGGGGCATACTGCGTGTGCTGCTAAAATAAAAGTAGGGTGGGTAGAGCGATAGCGAAACCCACCTGCATATTCCAAGTATAGAATGTCAAAGTTTAGGTGGTAAAATAAGCATAAGGGTTAATTTATGTTTTTCCCCCAACTGATGATGGTAAAATGTAGCAAATATTAGATTGTTATGGAGCTCTTTATGGCATACAATGATTTTACTCTTAAAAAATCAAGTCTGATTTTAGTCTAAAGACAATCGAAAATCTCGTTTTCAGAGCTTTATCAATTAACACCGAAAAAGCAAGAGCGGAATTAATAATAATTAATATTTTACTTGAGGTGAAAGAAACAAAGCTTTCTGAAAAAATCAGTTTATTTTCCGGTATTGATTTTAATATATTTTGTTATACTATGCGTGGGAGATAAACTAAACCATTAAAGGTGTATTATGATTATTAGACATTTTGTTAAAAATTTCATTGCCGGTATGATTGCGATGTTGCCAATCGTCAGCACATTCATTGCCATGGCATTCATTGAAAGAAGCCTTTCATCAGCCGGCATCGTCGATTTGGAATTTTATTTTCCCGGGTTGGGAATTATCATAGCAGTTGTGACGCTATATTTGGTTGGTTTAGTGGCTACTTCTTTTCTTGGCAAGTTTGTTTGGAGTGGTATTGATCTCATTTTTGAGCGCATCCCGGCGATTGGGCAAATATACAAAGCCATTAAGGAAATATTGGGGTATGATACTGGCGATGAAACCGTGTTTAAGGCTGTTGTGCTATATAAAGATGCCGCAACTGATTCTGAAGAAATCGGTTTAGTGACTAGGGAATATCAAGAGGATGATGGTTGCCGCAAGTCATTTGTTTATGTTCCAAATTCGCCTACACCTACAAGTGGTAGATTGGTAATAATAGAGTCAGATAAATTGAAGGAGATTGACATTACTCCCAATGAAGCACTGAAAATGATTTTAGCAGTGGGGAAAATCGACATAAAAATGGGCACCCTTCATATTCCTACAAAAGTAGTGAACAGTTTATGAGTGAGCCTTAGAATAAATTTGTCGGCTGCATACAAAGTCTAAAGCCTACTAAATCAGTTATTAATTAAGTGCCCTTTAGGGTACTTTGGCTTTTAGCCTCAGAATTTATTCTGAGGCTTTGTTTTCAAACTGTAAACTACTTTTAAAGGGTGCCCTCATTTTTAAATCTTTTTCTTGGCATCCGGGAAATAGGCTTGTTCGCGCCAATTTTTCGATGCTTCTTTGGCTTGGTTGAGCAATTCTTGAATGTCTCTGTTATTCTTCAAATTTTTCTCATACCATAAACGGTCAAGTATTTGATTAGCCAATTCTTGCTTATCCGTTATCAAAACCACCGCCGCATCGAAAAGGGTTTTCTTGATTAGCCTTATTTCATTGTCTTCCAACCATTCATAATCCGTAAGAAGAGCATGTACCGTTGTCGCCTGTAATTTGTTTTGCATCCAATTGAAATCAAGCAACAACAATTTTAATTCGTTGAGGCGCCCGGCATGGTACAAGTGCATACAGAGAGATTCAAAAAAGTAACCATCATTGGGGCCATTTATCCAGCCATGTTGATCACATTGACGACGATAAGCAGCTAATAAATGACCATGCAATTTGTCTAACTCCGACTCTGCACATAAGTAGTCGTGTTGGAAGGAATGCAGACTCAAGTATCTTTGGGATGAGACATCTTTAATATGTAACAAACCCTTATCAGCTAATTCATCAATTAACGTGTGGGATTTATCGTCCAAGAGTTGATATAAAAAACGCCATAGCATAACGACAACGGATTGAGGGATGTGTGAATAATCACTAAAAACTGCCAATGCGAGATAACAATCAGCCGGTTCCCCAAGTGCTTCCACATTGAGGTGCAATGCTTGCATTAAAGCGCGTGGGTATTTGTCCGAAAATTCATAGTCTTCGTCGCGTAAACGTTCAAGCAAATCGTTCCAACTTGATGGCGGTTGGATACGGGCAATATTTGCTATCAACTTAATTGCCAAAGGCAAATAATCACTTGCGCGTACTATATCTTCTATGTCAACAGAACTATCCGCGATTCTCTTTTGTCCAACATGATTAATGAACAATTTCATGGCTTGTCCCTTTGAGAACGGTTTTAGTTCATAACCCTTTGTGGTGCTTATGAAATATTGAATAACGTCAAGTAAATTATTATCACTTGTGGTTATCAAAAGTTGACAACGTTCTCCAAGTTTGTCGAACGGTAAAATGTCTTGGGTATCCCAAACATCATCCAAAATCACCAGACAAGCACGATTAGTACACATTTCGCGCAAACGCTGAGAGCCATCTTCTATCTGTAAAATATCAATCGACTTGTCGCCTAACTCTTGGAGAAGGGCAACTTGGTGAGCCAAGACATTAGCATCAATTCTTAAGCTATGCCAAAATATACCATCTTCAAAGGCATGTTGAATTCCCACATCGTGCGCTAAAACACTTGCCATTACCGATTTACCCATACCACTTTGGGCACGAATAACCAGAGGTGGTCTATGTTTATCGGTAGATGCCGCGAGTAATCTAGTTTTAATTTCAGAAAATGGTGAATCCCGCTTTACTAAATTTGCTGGTAATGGCGGCACATGATGCAAAGTTGCTGATTTGGTTGTTGTCTCTCTATACCGATTTGCGATGTTCCTTATCCGATTTTTGGTGTTTTGTAGCTCCGTCTCCATACTAGCGACGACTCGCTGCAACTTTAGTTTACGGTCAACTTCGGTTCTAAGGTTTTTGTATTGTCGCAAGTCCCCTAGCATGTTTTCTAATAACTTGGAATGTTGTTTCAGTAAGGGAATCTCTTGCTCTAGGTGGTATTTGCTGTCGCTTTCTACAACAGTGGTAGTTGTCTTATTTTCTTTCGATTGAACATTTGAAGCAGATTTTTTATTGTCTTCAGCAAGTGCAGCGAGTTTTGCCATCTGCTCAAAAAGTTTATCAAATTGATGAAGGGATAAAATGACTTCGGTTTTATTTCCGGCATCATCAATAATATATCGTAGTTGCAGAGATTTTTTATCAGGTGTTTTCATAAGTTTAATACCTTCGCCACTCAAAAAATTTTGAACAAGATTAATTCCCTAGTAGATTGATAGCAGTCAGAAATCCTATTTTTGGCCAAAAATAGGATTTTGAAGACGCTTTAAAAATATTTAGCATCAGTTTCTGTTGGTAAAAAAATTTTAAACTTTGCTAGAAATTTTTGGCCAAAAATCGGAGATCAATAATACCATCAAGAGTACAAAAATCTGGTGAACTTTTGATTGGGCGCATTTCTATTTTCACGGTTAAGTACAGCGAATTTAGAAATAAACGAATTGGGCTTCTGACTTAAGCTGAGCCTCCATGTGCCAAATTGTGGTGAAAAAATGCACACGAGGCGAGGGGTTTCAATTCGTTTATTTCTAAATTCGTTGTACTCAATTAACCACCTTGAAAATGGGAATGCGCCTCTTTTGATCCAATTTTGGCGCAAATTTAACACACAAGTAAAAACCATGTCTAGCAAAGTAATTCACCATTCACCATTCATCATTCATCATTCACCATTCACCATTCATCATTCATCATTCACCATTCACCATTAAAACGGTATTTGCAGTTGGATGTCAAAATGTACGCCGTCATCCTGTAAATCCTTATCGTCAGGATCAGGAATATCGCGCAGGGCATGACCCCAGTAAACTTGGCTGCGGAGGAATTTAAACGGATTCCAACGCAAGCCCAAACCAACGCTATAAATATCTTTGGGGTCATCCGGAATATCACTGTCCACGTTCCAAGCTTGACCATAATCAAAAAAACATGCAAGTTCCAACAGACTACCTTCTGAATCTTGCTCGTCCTCACTAGTGGGGGCTTTAGTTAAAGGAACACGCCATTCCAGAGAAGAGATTAAACCTTTATCGCGGGTTAACTGATTTTCCCGATAACCACGCACCGTTGTAGCACCACCGATGGAAATTTTTTCCAAAGGTAATAAACTGTCAGGAGTCCATTGATAATCGGTACGAAAGATAATTTGACTGCGTTGCAATCGTTCCCATTCCTTTGGCATAAAGGTTAACCGCCGAACATATTGAAATTGAGCAAGCCAAGTAAAAAATTCACTATCGGGTGAACCATCCTCGTTAATAAGGGAATCAAGAGCATCTACTCCAAAATTCAAACTGGAACGAGCGGCTATTACATCAACGCTGCTCCGATACAGCCAATCTTGAGAAAAACGTATCACTGAAAGATCGCTTTCGCCGTTATCTACCCCCGCCGAAAAAGAAAATGGACGATCCAATAAAAAAGTCTTACTGGTACGTTTTTCTAATCTTAATCCTAATTTAAAATAGGTATTAGGTTTGTTCCACAAAGGATGGCTAAGAGTAACCGCATAAGTATTAGCTTCACTTTCAACACCCAATTGGTTAAAAGGAGCCTCAACTACTTCAGAGTCGCTACGCTCAATGTTGAAAGACAACGTAGTATCATGATGGTTAAGGGGAAAACTATACCTAAAAGTGTAGTCATTCAACCCATCGGTTAAACCATAGCGGAAATAGAGAGTATCGCCCCAACCTTTGCCGAACAATCCGGTGACATTATAATGCCACGCCTCAATTTCGCCTCGATAGGCACCCACACTTGGGGAACGGTGATTGTTAAAATTAAAATGCATCTTATAAGGACGGGCTTCAGCAACATCAATTTTCAAAATGCCTTCACCAAGCTTTACTCCCGGCCCTAATTCTGCGTGGATGCGTTTAAACCGAGGATTTTGTTGGAGTAGTTGCAAGTTCCCTTGTAACTCGTTGATGTTGAGCGCAGCCCCATCGCCTTGCAAACGTTTTTGGATATAGGAGGCGCGTAAATTTTTATTACCGGTGACATTTACTTTAAAAAGTTCACCCTCAATGATTTTTATAGTCACAACACCATCGGTCACTTTTTGGTCTGGAATAATAGCCCCGGAATTAATATATCCAGCCTTGACATAAGAAGCAGTGATTAGGTTTTTGACTTCCTGCAATTGTTCGGCAGTCAACCTAATGTTTTCGTAAGGCTGCGTAATCTTCGCCAGTTCCTCATTTGAAAACTCTGTATTACCCTCAAACTTAAATTGTTTGATTTTGAGTTCAGCCATTGAAGATAGCGGTTGCTGTCCTTGAGGAATAATTGGCAATGCGGGTAATTTTGGTAACATCTGGCTAGCATCTTCCTCATGCACAGCAGATGTATCTGACGGTGTTGGCTCACTGTCCAGTGCCGTAGCAATCGAAGGATGGTTCATAAGGGTAAGCAATAATCCCATACCTAAAAATTCCCATATTCTCCTCTTTTTGAGGAGATAGAATTGTTGGTGCTGTCGCTTATATTTCAAAATAATTTTCCTCCATTTAAAGGATTGATAATTGAGGTAATGAATAAAAAACAATTCTTGAACTCTGATCAAATGATTACATAATAACTATGAATGATGTTTGATAAGGAACGTGCATAAAATAACTAGGGCAACCTTCGATGTCAGCCCCTACAAGATATGGGTTTGGGGTAATCCTTGTTACCCTTACGTTTTTGAAGTTATTTTATGCACGTTCCTAAGATAAAATCATAGTCTTTAGACAATCAGTTAAATCATAGTTCAAGATTTTTATTTACTTTGATACACTCGCAATGAATAATAACATATTTTAGGCAATACACTAGCTAATGACAAATTTTTATTAACAATTGCTAATCAATAATTTATTTTTATATTTAAACACTTCTTGACATTCTTTTGTAAAATGATATAGACTCCATCTTCAAATTTTTAAGATAAGATTTTCATTACCGACTAAACTACTCAACATGGGAGATAACAACATGCTTAACCAAAAACGCACTCATTACTTATAGCCTTCCTAACTATTGGCTGGGAGGCACATTTGCGGTTGTCTTCCAGTGGCGATATCTCCCATGCAGGTAAAAAAACCTTGGCTGACAATTGTTAGTCAAGGTTTTTTTTTGCCTATTTTTTTCATTTATTCCGAAAGGGGCAACCATAAAGGATTGCCCCTACATACACATTAAATTGGTAGGGGCAAGCCCTTGTGGTTGCCCTATTTTTAGGTGCGAAACATACACATTAAATTGGTAGGGGCAATCCCTTGTGGTTGCCCTATTGAAAGGCGCGAAAATTCAACAAGAGGAAAACATCATGCCAGTTCAAATGGTTTTAAATAAAGGCAAAGTACCGGTTAAAATTTACACCCAACAAGTGGAATCTGTCGCCCTTGATCAATTAGCGAACATATCTAAATTACCATTTATTCATAGTCATATTGCTGCTATGCCTGATGTACACATGGGAATTGGAGCCACCATTGGTTCCGTAATTCCAACGAAGGGGGTAATTATCCCGGCAGCAGTTGGGGTTGATATTGGTTGTTTTATCGGTGAAACCAAAGTACCGCTGATTGATGGTACCCAAGCAACATTAAAAGAACTGGTTGAACGTGGAGGCGAACATTGGGTTTATGTTATTGATAAAAATCAAAAAATTACCGGTGGCAAAGCAACCGCAAAATTAACCCGTAACAACGCTCCCCTGCTGAAAGTTGTGTTAGATAACGACGAGGAAATTATCTGTACACCTGATCATCAGTTTATGTTGCGAGACGGCAAATGGTGTGAGGCAAAAGATTTGCAGCCGAAAATTTCTCTGATGCCATTTTATAGCCATCTTGATAAGGATAGTTATCGCACCCAACCGGCAATATTGCCCAAGCATGACGTACTTATGTACAACCATAAGGTAAAATTCGTCGAATACCTTGAACTACGGGAGGATGTTTATTGCCTGACAGTGCCTTCGTCAGAAAACTTCGCTCTGTCAGCCGGGGTATTTGTACATAATTGTGGGATGGCGGCAACGCGCCTTTCTATTAACGCAAATAAATTACCAAATAACCTTAAACGTGTTCGGCTTGCAATTGAAGAGGCAGTACCAGTCGGATTTTCTATGCACAAAACGATACAGGCAAAAAGTTCCACAATTAAAAGCCTTAATAAAGTGCTGGATAAAATTATTGGCGAACATCCGAATATCGGCAAAACGTTGAAAAATCCATATAAAAAATGGACTCAACAATTAGGTACATTGGGCGGTGGTAATCATTTCATTGAATTATGTTTAGATGAAAATCAAGATGTTTGGGTGATGTTGCACTCCGGCAGTCGTGGGATTGGTAATGTTATTGGACGCTACTTTATTGGCTTAGCCAAGAAAGATATGGAGCAACACCTAGCACAATTGCCCCACCGTGACTTAGCCTATTTTTCTGAAGGTGCCAAACACTTTGATGATTATGTGGAAGCGGTGCATTGGGCGCAAGAATATGCCTTAGCTAATCGCCGGGAAATGATGCGGTTAATTATGGAGGCTCTGCGTAAACCACTTGAGCCGTTTACCATCACCAAAGAAGCCATAACTTGTCACCATAACTATGTGGCGGTAGAAGAACATTTTGGTGAACAAGTGTTTCTTACTCGCAAAGGTGCTATTCGTGCCGGTGAGGGAGATTTGGGTATTATCCCCGGCAGTATGGGGGCTAAATCCTATATTGTACGAGGGCTGGGTAATTTGGAATCTTTCTGTTCATGTTCGCATGGGGCAGGGCGGGTGATGAGTCGCACTGCGGCGAAACGCCGTTTTAAAAGTAGTGATATGGAAAAACAAACCCAAGGCGTAGAGTGCCGTAAAGATAAGGGAGTTATTGATGAAATTCCCGGTGCTTATAAATCTATTGATGAAGTTATGGCTAATCAGAATGATTTGGTAGAAGTGGTACATACCTTGAAACAAGTGGTATGTGTTAAGGGGTGATTAATGGTGAGTGGTGAATGGTGTAGTGGGTGCAAGTCGGGGTTTTTACTTGTGTGTTAAATCTAGTGTGGTTTTGCCAATTATTTGTCACTCTATTTGGGCGACGTTCAAAAAATCCGGTGCTTTTGATGATATTAAAGAAATCCGATTTTTTCAAAAAATCGGATTTCTAGCCTTAGCCTAAAAATCGGCTGACTCTATTTGGGCTCCATTCTAAAAATCCGGTGCTTTTGATGGTATTAAAGAAATCCGATTTTTGGCAAAAATCGGATTTCTAGCCTTAGCCTAAAAACCGGCTGACTCTATTTGGGCTCCGTTCTAAAAATCCGGTGCTTTTGATGGTATTAAAGAAATCCGATTTTTTCAAAAAATCGTGATTTCTAGCCTTAGCCTAAAAACCGGGTGAAAAATAAACGGCTTTAAGAGCTTCAAATTGAACCTCGAATCCAGTTTGCAACACCAAACGAAACGTTTTATTTATAACTCATTTAGGAACACTATATTTACTGATCACAGTTCATAATTAACAATTATCAATTAACAATTAAAGAGGAAATAAACTATGTCAACAATCAAAATAAGAAATTCGGTGGCTCGCGCCCCGATATTGCGAAAAGGTGGCGCACATGTCAGAGCCAAATCTAGCCAACGTGCTCAGGTTAAAAAAGACATTATAAAAGTGGTGGCTTCGTTGCAAAATAGTGTCTTGATAACGGATTGGGCATATTGGGAAGGATGAACCTAACATGATAAATTTTCCGATGGTAACGGATTTTGGTTTTTTTGTAGGGGCAAACCTATGTGTTCGCCCCAAAATCCATTACAATCAGGAAATTTTTCAATTTAGCCGGACATTATTATGGACATTTTCAGTCATGCGTTATGGGGCGGGGGGTTATTTGGATATCGAAACTATTTTTGGTGGGCCATTTTTTTTGGGGCTTTTCCTGATTTGGCTTCGTTTGGTTTATTTGCCATTTTTCGAGTTTTCGATGGTACATCTATATTTGGCCCTCCTCCCTTAGATATAATTCCATCTTGGGTATTTTTCTCTTATGATTTAACTCACAGTTTCATTACTGCCTTTGTTGTTATTGGTATCATGAGTTTATGGAAAAAAAATTTGGCATTCGCTATGTTAGGCTGGCCATTTCACATTTGCTTGGATTTTCCCTTTCACTCAGTCCAATATTTTCCAACCAAAATGTTTTGGCCCCTTTCCAATTTTGCGATTGATGGTATACCTTGGGATGAACTTTGGATATGGTTTCCAAACCTTGCCGGCATTCTAGTATTATTTTGGTGGCGTTGGTATCATTCGCGACAATTATGAAAGACCGGCATTCCCAACGAGACGTTGGGAACGAGAAAATACCCATGAAAATTTGGGGCTTTCTTCAATACATACTTTTGTACCGTACAAACCCCTGCACTGCCAATGCTAATGGCTCGCGTTTTAACTGTATAGATTGTTCTATCGCTTGAACCGCATCACCCAAATGATCAGCCCCTAGCAACATAATTGATTGAGAACACAAACTTTTTGCTTGGTTCTCAATACTCAATGGTATAGATAAATCAATAGTACAACGAGGGCAGATTGATGTCTCTTTGAGACGCGCCTTGCAAATGGGACAACGTTCCATTATGACTCCAAATAGTAAAGAATATCAGACAGTTGTTCTATTGGCGCATTCAGTGCGGCAAAATCTTCCGTGGCAATAGCATCGTTGATAGTTTCAATCACATTCACCATATCTTCCCGATCTTCCGCAGAAGCATCATCTAACATACGTTGCGCTTTTTCTACCAACGCACGAGCCTGCACAACAACATGGTGAGAATCCACCTTCTTGTGAGTATCAACGTCTTTATCAATTGTAGCACCTCCACCATCTTCACCAAATATTTCAAGGATACGCTCTTTAGCCGCCTCCATTTCAACTTCTTCAAACCGCGAAATTACATTGTCGATAACAATAGACTTTTCTAAACCAGTCATCTTTTCTTGAGCCGACACATGTAGGATGCCATTCAAATCAAGTTCTAATTCGACCAAAATTGGGTTTCCCTGTGGCACTAAACTTAACCCCTCTACCATAAATTCACCGATTTGAATATTGTTGAGGGCATCAGGCTCTTCACCCTGAAAAACTCGAACCTCCACCGCCTCTTGGTTATCCCGCATGGTATAGAATACCTCGGTTTTAGCCACCGGGAGGGAACTGTTTTTGTGGATGATAGGAACGTACCTATAAGGATATAATTCGCCATCAAGTTCGCCGATGGCACTTGTACCATAAGTATAAGGCGTAATATCGACTAAGACTGCCGACGCTGATACATCAGCCCCGGCAATCATCGCCGCCTGAATTGCAGCACCAGCAGCCACGCATAAATCTGGATCGACTTCAAGGCGAGGCGATATGCGAAGTTCATCTTTCAAACGATCACCAACAATAGGTGTACGAGTACTTCCCCCAACTAATAAAATTTCGTCAATATCAGAGGCGGTTAGACTGGCACCATTGAGGGCAATATGCACTGCCTCCAACGTTTCGTCGATAAAATCCGCGATCATATCCTCGTAATCATGGCGAGCCAATTCCAACGATAGATGAACCGGCACACCATCATGTTCCTCAAGGTATTCTTCCTCTATCACCACAAAAGGTTGATCAGACAAAGTTCGTTTTGCCGCCTCAGCAGCACGATTGATACGCGCCATCGCTTTACGCGATTTGAGGATGTCCATCTCTGACTTTTCTTTGATATGGGCAACAATCTGATCAACAATCTTTTGATCAAAGTCATCACCGCCTAATTTGTTATTACCATGACTCGCAACGACTTCTACCACATCATCTTCGATGCTAACTACAGATACATCGAAAGTCCCACCCCCCAAGTCATACACTAAAATGCGCTTATGTGCTTTTTGTTCAGCCTCGTAAGATAAAGCCGCAGCGGTAGGCTCATTAATCATCCTAACTACTTCCAAGCCGGCAATTTCACCCGCTTCACGAGTAGCCTGACGTTGCGCGTCGGAAAAATAGGCTGGGACAGTAATAACAGCTTTTTGTACCGATTTACCCAAATAATTTTCGGCAATGCCCTTGAGATGTTTGAGTATAATGGCAGAGATTTCTTGGGGTGTATACGTTTGCCCGGCCATTTCTACCTTAGCTTCTTCGCCCATCTTGCGTTTGATGGATTTGATAGTGCGTTCTGGGTATAGCACATATTGGTTTTTAGCCGGTTCTCCCACCAAAATTTCGTTATGGGAGTCCATACCCACAAACGATGGGAGAATTTTACGCCCCGCATCTTCAATGACTATCACTTTGCCATTTTCGATAATAGCAATTTCAGAATTTGTGGTGCCTAAGTCGATACCAACAATTATTTCGCTCATATTTAGTTATCAATCTTCATTTTTCAGTTCACAATTAGAATTTTATCATTCACAATTCACAATTCACAATTCATCAATCTTCTTATTAACTTTTACCTCAGCTAGACGAAGTACATCCTCTTCCCAAAGGAAACCTTTGCGTAACTCGCCGGTAACTATCCCGTTTTCTAAATGAGGTTGTGAATCCACTTCAACGGCTCGCATACAATGAGGATCAAGTGGTTTATTTAATACCTCTAAAGGACGAACATGGTAACGAGCCAACAGTTGATCCAATCGTCTTATAGTCATTGCTTGCCCCTCCTGCAATCCTTGAACAAACCGGATTTCCCGTCTACAAAAATACCGCCACAATGAAGGAGTATAATTATCAAGGGTTGCCATACCGGCTTCAAAGCGATCATAGACTTCCAAAAAATCCAGCAGTAGAGATTGCATGATATCACGACGTTGAGCACGTTGTTCGTTGTGGCAACGTTCTAAATCTGTAGTCAATTTATTATGACTTTCTTGCACAATATCAAAAGTTTCCTTGAAAATGTCCAAAGCGGATTTGACTTGACGTGATTCCAATTTTATCTCATTGCGTAATGCCGCCAATTCAGTAAAGAGAGAGAATAAATCAGTTTTTTGAGCCGCTGTTTCTTCATCCGCATGATAAAAATCTAAATAAGCACGGAATTGTTCTATCAGCTTCTCTTTAGTAAACTCGTCCATTATGAAATATTGATTAATTATTAGGTTATTAAATGTTAATCTTTTCGTTAAAAGATTTTGACCATTTTTGAATAGGATTGAACGGATTAATGGATTGATAATATTAAATTAAAAGTAATTTATGATCTCAAAAACCCTTTTGAACCAAGCAAAAGGATGCTCATGGTTTTTAATTTAGTTGATTTTAAAATCCGTTTAATTTTGTTCAAACCCCAAGAGCCGAAGATATTATAGTTAATCAACGATTTTTTAAACTCTCTGCTAGTGCCTGAGTAAATAACTGTTCCGTTGGACGGCACGAATTTTTGGTGGTTCGCAAAGCACGCTCCAGTAAAGCATTGAGACTAGGCGGTTCATGGTGAAATAGTTGGTATTTCAATCGCTGTTTCCGGCTAACAATCGCCTCAAAAGCGGCACGAATATCTTGAAACTTTTTCGGGGCTCGCTCTGGCGGATATTGCCGCACTTTTCGTAGATAGGCTTTTTTTATTGCCTCATCAGTTGCATCCTCGGCAACATCAAGAATATCAAAAGGTGTTTTCATCGTTTTTTCTTTTTCCTACGTGGAATCGGCAAATCAAAATCAGGTATTTCTATACCAATATCTTCAAGACGATTGAGAATTTTTATCAATTCCCCCGGACTCAATTTATCTAAATCCCGATTTTCTAAAGCCTCCAATTCATCCTTAATATTTTCCAATTCCCCCTCAATTTCGTCATCATCATCAAACATATCACCAAAAGGATGACCGAAATGTGGTGGCATTAAACCTCCCCCCTCCATTTGATTTAAAAACCCTACAATCATCATTGAAGTACGCTTATCACCTTGTTCCTCAGCCCGATCAACCGCACTTTGAAGACGAGCCATATCAGAAGGCTGTATATTCCACATACTTTTACTTCCCTTTAACTTTCCATAGATTTGATAAAACACAAAAGCCGGGTGTTTTGACCAACGTTTAACTGCCTGATCTGCAAATTGTTTCAGTAATTCGTAATGTTTGACCTTTTTGAGGCATTCACATAAGCTAAGCGTCTCATCTTGAGAAAAGTCAAGTTTTATCGTCTTTTGAAGTTGTTCTTTTAATTGCTCCACTGCTTCTGTAAGGAAAGTAATGCCTTCTTCAGAATAACTATTGATCAAGCTAATCAACTCTAATATTTCATGTCGAGTGGGTAGATAGTGTTTATCAAGTTGCGCCAATGGCAAATTTTTTGGCTCAATATTTTGACTCTTGCTCTCCACAATTAGCCGAAACCGTCCTAGAATACCGCCGCCAGTTAATTGTATCCCTTCTTGGAGTAACTTAACGGCGGGTGTTTCGGCAATTTTGCCTTTTGGCTTAACTAGTCTTGCAGCCGGTGAAGTATTTTTACTGGCTGGTTTTGTGGCGGTTCCCCTCTTGATTATTGGCTTAATAAATCCTTGGGCTTGTAACTCTAACAAGCCTTGGTTAATTTGAACAACACCGCTACGTTGATTCGTTTTTTCGAGGCTCGCAGCCTGAGCTAATTCCTTACGAGCCAAGGTATACTTTTCTGATTTTATCAACTTACGGGCATGAGACAGAAGGGAAAAACGAGCTATTTGCCGTGCTTTGACATTGATAGGGTCTACTTTTAATAGGGTTTTGGCAAATCCGGCAGCCTTTTTAAAGGCTTTCTTGCGAGTTGCCGCCTCCATAGCGATTAATAAAACATCACTATCTTTAGGTAATTGTTTAATGGCAGCATCAACCCATTTTTGATAGCCTTTTTGGTTGTTTTGATGGTCATACCATTGGATCAAATTTAGATAACTTGCCTTATCATCTGGCTCAAGTTGGAGACTCTCAATTAAATCGTTTGACACCGCATTATCTTCAAATGTATCACCACGCTGGTCCGCAAGTTCCACCAAGTGACGCAAAATAAGAGCGGCCTTTATAGAACTATTTTCTTCTTGGGGATGTTGTTTGAAATAATTGACACACAAACGCCATTGGCGGTCAGCCCTTAGAGAATGTCCCTGCCGTTCATAGTTAAGAGCAGTAATGCGATTTCTATCAAATTCTGATAATGGTTTAAATGTCCTTTCATAAAATTTTACGCCACCCGGATAACTAGGCAACAAAGCCAGACAAAATTGCTGGCAGTAATCATCGCCCAAAGATTGCCGATTAGCAGCAACAACTTCTAAGAGTGCTTTATTAGTATCTCGTTTAGCAGCCGACTGTAACATAGAAATGACTTTGAATTGAGCCTTGTCCCAACCTTTAAAGCCGGCTATCAACGTTTGTTCGGGAGAACTGATTTTAGACAGAGACTCTAACAATGAATCATCGTGTTGCGTTGCCATCCGTATCAACTCGGCAAATTTTGCATACGGTGAGTCCAAAGGCACTTTTTCTAATAACTGATTGGCAGCGTCTGGATCGGTTTCAATAACAAGTAACGCTTTAACAATTACGCGAAAATCTCGAAAAGGGGAACGGAAGGGAATTTGTTTAACATATTTATTTGTAGTCTTGTCATCACCTTGATAATAGGCATGAAGGGCCTTTAAAATCCGCGAATATTGTTTAATAAGAGGTGCATCTTCGGGAAAATCCTCAATTATTTCTTGGTAGCCAGCCAACAGTAATGCGCCAAATTGTGCATGTAATTGCCATGTTATTTCTTCTGGCAGCAACGCGGCAGACTCTATGAATAAACGAGCGGCTCGTTTATTCCGCCCGGCTTGAATCAGCCAATATAGATATTTATCAAAAAGTTCATTATCTTGACACAGATTAGCCCGATTTTCCCACAATACTGTGGCTTCTTTGTACATTCCTTTGGCCGCCAAGGCTACTGCTCGTGACAGATAGGCTTGTGCCAAAGCGGATTGCCATGTTTGCCGTGGTTCTTTTTTTAAAAGTCGTTTATAGGCATCAATGGCCTCTTTATAATGACCGGCTGCTAATAATTTGGCAGCTTCGGTTTGTAAAGTTTCAATAGAACGATTGGGGACGGATTTTTTCTTTTTACGCATTGGATGTTATTGGAATAGACAATGAACATTAATAGTTAATTCTAGTTAATAATTAATAATCACAAATATAATATAATAATTAAACCTTTCCTTAAATAACTGAAAACTCCTTCGACATTTTTGGCATCCAATATTTTCAATGACTTACAAAACATAATTAAAAATCAATAACTTACAGACTTTTTCAGCGTTTTCAGTAACCGGATTACTTCAACAATTTATCCGGCACTGAGGGAATATCCTATATAATCTACAATAATGCTGAATACTCCGGAGAACATTTTGGCATCCAATACTTTCAATGACTTACAAAAATATGCCTAACCAAAAATCAATAACTTACAGACTTTTCCGGAGTTTTCAGAATAATGAAGTATATTTTAGAACTATGTAATTAGCAATAAGCGCAATGAATTTTACCAATTAAGTATAATGCAATTTATAGATAAACCAATAAAAATTGCCATTAATAATTATAGTCTGGACAAATTTCTGATCACCTTGGTGAAGAACATTTATTAATTGCGGCAATTGCTAATATATGAAACAACTTACTAAATACATTTTCTTTCTCCCCAAAAGTGTGGAAAGTTATTTATGTCTTTTATTATACCAATATTTTTTAAAAAAATCACGAATCTTTATCAAAAAAAAGTGCTAAGAAAATAAAATAGAACCGTTTAAGTATAACACTCTTAAACATAAGCTAGGAATTAAAGTCCAGTTTGAAATGATTAACAAAGCTTCCACGCATTTTAAGATCGTTCATTCTTGTTTATAATGCGAGACGATTTAGAAAAGTTTGAACTCAAGAAGGTAAAGAGAATATATCAAATTAAACAAATCCATTTGTGAAATGAATGACTAACAGTAAGACAGTAAAATAGCGCAGGTATAATCAAACGTAGAGACCAAATATATGACCGAAGATATAGATGATAAAAGTAAACGCCGGTTTTTGATTGCGGCGACAACGGTTGTGGGGGCTGTAGGGGTCGGCTTTACGGCGGTCCCATTTGTCGCGTCATTGCGACCAAGTGCCAGAACCCAAGCCGCTGGTGCCCCGGTTGAAGTAGACATTAGTAAATTAGAACTTGGACAAAGATTGATTGTCGAATGGCGCGGCAAGCCAGTTTGGGTTGTCAGACGGACCGAAAAAAGTTTGGCTGACTTGCCCTCTTTGGAAGTCAAATTGCGTGATCCTAACTCAGATGTTACCGATCAACAACCAACTTATGCCAAAAATGAAACCCGTTCGATTAAACCCGAATATTTGGTGGTCATAGGTATATGTACACATTTAGGCTGCTCGCCAAGCTATGTCAAAGAAGATGATTCCCATGACTTGGGTAGCGACTGGAAAGGTGGCTTTTTTTGTCCTTGTCATGGCTCATTTTTTGACTTAGCGGGACGGGTATATCGCAGTGTACCGGCACCAACTAATCTTGTCGTTCCCCCCCATACTTATATTAGCGATACCCGTATTGTGGTGGGTATTGATCATCGCCAAGGAGTTGCTTAATGAGTAAAATACTGATAACCGGTTTAGAATGGATCGATGTGCGTTATCCTCTTTCAAAAATGTGGAACGAGCATCTGGCGCAATATTACGCACCGAAAAATTTTAATGTGTGGTATTACTTTGGTTCACTAGCATTATTAGTGTTAGTATTGCAGATTGTTACTGGGGTTTTCCTTGCCACTAATTATAAACCTGATTCCACAATGGCATTTGCGTCCGTTGAGTATATCATGCGTGATGTTGATTATGGTTGGTTACTCCGCTATTTGCATTCAAGTGGTAGTTCATTTTTCTTTATCATTGTTTATCTGCACATGTTCCGCGCACTGATGTACGGTTCATATAGAAAACCGCGTGAACTGCTCTGGATTATTGGGGTGTTTATTTACTTGTGCTTAATGGCAGAGTCATTTTTCGGGTATTTATTGCCGTGGGGCCAAATGTCTTTTTGGGGGGCACAAGTCATTATCTCTTTGTTTGGTGCCATTCCGTATATTGGTGAAGAGTTAGCAGTATGGGTTCGTGGTGACTTCGTGATTGGCGATGCTACCTTAAACCGATTCTTCGTTTATCATGTGGCTTTAATGCCAATGATCTTACTTGCTCTTGCGGTGGTACATATTATTGCTTTGCACGAGGTTGGCTCCAATAATCCGGATGGCATTGAAATCAAGAAAAACAAGGATCCAGCCACTGGCATACCCTTCGATGGAATTCCTTTCCACCCATATTATACGGTTAAAGATATTGTTGGGGTTTCTGTATTTCTATTTATCTTTTGTGTGGTAGTCTTTTACGCCCCCGAATTTGGAGGCTACTTCCTTGAAAAGAATAACTTTTTCCCAGCAGACCCTATGACAACGCCGGAACATATTGAACCATTGTGGTATTTCACTCCTTTTTATGCCATTTTACGTGCGGTTCCAGATAAGTTCTTGGGCGTAGTGGCAATGGGAGCTTCCATTATCGTACTTTTTTTCCTTCCTTGGCTGGATCGAAGTCCGGTTAAATCCATTCGTTATAAGGGATGGATATTTAAATTCGCTTTATTCCTATTCGTTATTAGCTTTTTCGGATTGGGATATTTAGGTATGCAGCCACCCACGCCGATGAAGACCCTCTTTGCACAGATATTCTCTACCATTTATTTTGCATTTTTCCTATTAATGCCTTGGTATTCATCAATAGATAAAACTAAACCTGTACCAGAAAGGGTGACCGACTGATGAGACGATTGATTTTAACTGTGACCTTGCTATTACCCTCACTTCTATTTGCGGCGAGTGGTGGTGTTGAACTGAAAAAGGCTCCTAATGATATTAATGATCAAGCCTCATTACAAGCTGGAGCCAAACTGTTTGTCAACTATTGCCTAGGCTGTCATTCGGCTGACTATGTTCGCTTTCAACGAGTGGGCAAAGACTTGGGTTTGACCGATTCTGAGTTAAAAGAAAACCTGATGTTTACTACTGATAAAGTAGGTTCAACCATGAACATTGCTATGAACAAAGACGATGCCAAGAGATGGTTTGGTGTCACACCCCCGGATTTGAGTGTTATTGCTCGCGCTCGTGGTACGGATTGGTTATATACTTATTTGCTAAGTTTTTACTTAGATCCGTCTCGTCCCTTCGGTGTTAATAATCTGGTTTTCAAAGACGTTAGTATGCCTCATGTTTTATGGGAACGGCAAGGGTGGCAAAAACCGGTTCATAAGACCAAAACCGATTCGTCCGGACATAAACATGAGGTGGTGGAACTGGAATTGGTAGATAAGGAATCTCTGACTGAAACGGAGCATAAGGCGAAAGTCAAGCAATATCAACAAGAAGTGCGTGACTTAGTTAATTTTCTTGACTATATTGGCGAACCGGCCAAACTAGAACGACAAAGTTTAGGATGGAAGGTTTTGTTGTTCATCGTCATATTTGGGATATTTGCCTATGCACTAAAGAAGGAATATTGGCGGGATGTCCATTCATAAGTTATCTGTGAATAGTTATCTGTAAATAGTTATCTGTAACAGTTATCAATTATACTCAATACCGTTAAAATGTGAGTTGGTGGGATGGGGGTTCCTTGTAATCGTCACCAATTTCGCTTTCCCCAAAATCTTTTGGCGGTGTTGAGTGAACAGTTGCCAGTTATATTGCCAATGTTGGTTCTCGCAAGTATAAACGACTGATAACTAAATACTGATAACTGATAACCGATAAATGACAATCAACAACTGATAATTGATAACTGATAACCGTGATAATTTATTCAAACAGTGTTTGCGCTAAAAGTCATTGTGTGCGCTTGGTATTAGCTGAAAAAGGCGTTCACTGTGATCTTAAAATCATCGATTCTCAGAATCCACCTCAAAATTTACAACAGTTAAATCCTTATAATGAGAGTTTCACTTTTGTGGATCATGAAGTCGTTTTGTATGAGGCACAAATTATCATTGAGTATTTAGATGAACGTTTCCCACATCCACCGCTGATGCCAGTCGATCCGGTAAATCGTGCCAATAATCGCCTCTGTCGTTATCGTATCCAACGTGATTTGTACACTAACCTTGAAACCCTACAGGGGGGGTGTGGCAAAAGAAAAGCTGCAACTGCGAGACGAAAAATGCGGGAAAACTTGACAGCATTAGCTCCAATATTCACCCAAAAGACTTATTTTATGTCAGATGAATACTCATTGATGGATTGTTACCTTGTACCCTTATTATGGCGTTTGCCAATTTTTTCGATTGAGTTACCCCGGCCGGCGAAACCAGTACTCAGTTACGCGCAGCGTTTATTCAATCGCGAAACCTTTCAAACCAGTCTGACCCTAATTGAACGAGAGATGCGTACATGACTCCAATGCGACCCTATTTATTACGCGCCATGCACGAATGGATTATGGATAACGGATTGACTCCCTATCTGTTAGTGAATGCGGACCACGAGGAGGCAAAAGTGCCACGCCAATATGTTGAAGATGGCAAAATTATCCTTAACATTTCACCAACAGCCGTGCAGGGTTTAACCTTAAATAATGATTGGGTAAGTTTCCAGACCCGATTTTCAGGGCAACCATTTTCGGTGTTTGTCCCGGCAATTGCGGTATTGGCGGTTTATGCTAAAGAAAACGGTAAGGGGATGTTTTTTCAACCGGAAGAATCTGACGAGCAAACTGCTGAGCCTCCGCCACCCAGACCTCCTCGCCGTTCCAAACCAGTGCTTAAACTAGTGAAATAGTTCGGGAAATGTAGCCGGGTATTTCCAATATTTCCAAAGCTATGCCACGCATAATAACCATACCTTGCTGACGGTTATTGCCGCCGTCAGAAAATTCAAATTGATATGTTCTTTGCAAAGCCAGCCGGCCATTTTGGTTACGTTTTAAACGCATTCGTTTCAAGGCAATGGTATCATCTAATAGCTGTAACTGTAACTGTCCACACGTATGCTTGCAGATATTTTTGGCGATTTCCTGACATTGAACGGTATCAAACCAAAACCATGCCACAACGCCTAGTAGAGCCAGCAAAATAACTGAATTTATCATAACCGTTTAATTCAATTGATTAATTGTCAATTGTGTTAGGTTATAAATATTGCTTAATACCTCTTTCACACCAAACACTTTTTTGTGCCAAAGTTTTTTCAAGTAACGCATCATTTTCCTTACAAGTTATTTTTTCCGGCTCAAAGTGGTAAAGATGATAAGCAATGGCTCCAAATTTAAAGTTGATACGTTTAATACCAGCGTATGAAAGCCGCGCAACAAATTCACTATCCTCTCTGCCCCACCCAACAAAGTCTTCATTAAAACCATTAATAAGAATAACATCTTTACGCCAGAAGGCCATATTACAACCACGTACCCCTTTTGTCGGATGTGTAGGCCCCAAAAGCCAGTTAGCTAAGAAAGGCATACGAAGAGTGTTCAGTTTATTTTTAACCTCCTTGTGAAAAAAATTGAATTCAATTTGTTGATTTTGTATGGCTTGAAGGCTTAATTTTTGACCTAATAAAACCCGTTTTCCTTGCACAAACGCATTTTGTCGGACCATATTTTTATGATCTTTGACAAAAGATTTATGTAGTACCATATCACCATCAATCATAATTAGATATTGACCGGTTGCCATTACAATTGCTTTGTTTCTTATGGTAGCCAACCGAAAACCTTTATCGGAATGCCAACAATGCCGCAGTGGTATTGGCATTTTTTGTTGATATTTTTCAATAAGTTTTTGAGTTGTTTTTGCCGAGCCGTCGTCGGCGACGATGATTTCAGTTGGATATTCAGTTTGTTGTAAAATACTAATCAGAACTAATTCCAAAGCATCGGGGCGGTTATATGTAGTAATAATTAAACTAATGGAATAGTCGGCATTAATTTTTTGATTTTTCATTTATTCATTGATGTCCCTTTTTGGTAACTCAATCAAAATCCCCAACGATGATTTAATGGTTACATGATACATAAGAATGGTATAGAAGATAATACTCTGAAAACTCCTTCGACATGTTTAGCATCCAATGTTTTCAATGACTTATAGAAATAGGCTTAATCAAAAATCAATGACTTATAGACTTTTGGGGAGTTTTCAGTAATACTGAAAACTTGGGGGAACTTTTCCCCTTCCAATGTTTTCAATGATTTACATAAATGCTACGAAAAAATCAATGACTTATAGATTTGTAGAGTTTTCAGAGATAATAGAACCTTATTATGTTTATATGTTGACAATTTATAAATAACGTTAATACATTAATAATTCACCATCCATAATTTACAAAGATTCTTGTAGGTACAATAATTTAAGATAACGATAATAAGTCCCCTCGGCATTTGATATGGCAAGCATAAAACCTTCGCGTCCATCCAAAAATCCGCCTCGTACTATATAAGTTCGTATAAAAGCCCATAGCCCATGAGAAATAGCCTTAGTTAAACTGGATTTTTGGCCTTGCTTTAAATACTTAAGGGCATTAGCTGATGAGTAACTGTTAATTTTTTCGAGAACTTCCTCTAATGAATTGAAAGAATAGTGTAATAATGGTGTCTTTAAGGTGCCAATATTACCTTGTAATACCTGCAAAACCTCATGAACTAAATCATCATTGAAATGGGCACAGTTACGTCGAAATAGGCGTATCACATAGTCTGGTGACCAACCACTATGTTTGATCCACCGCCCACAATAGCGAGACTGACGTGGAATACGAAAGGCAGTATAAGTAGAATTTTTAGTTAAATGTTTGATTTCTTGTTGAAGTGCTATAGTAACTCGCTCATCAGCATCAATTGATAAAATCCATTCACCAGTTGCCTTCGCTAATGCCCGATTTTTCTGAATACCAAAGCCTGGCCAATCATTGGTGACAAATATTTTATTAGTGAATGGGCGACAGAGTGCTACTGTGTTATCGGTGCTGCCACAATCTACAACAATAATTTCATCTGCCCACGCGACAGAGGCAAGGCAAGCCTCAATATGGGCGGCTGCATTTTTCGTGATAATAATAATAGAAAAATTTGTCATCTTATATACAATGGCTCATTAATAATTATGAATAGTGAATAATTAATAATGACGTAAAGTTGCCTATATAACGTATTTATCAAAGGGCCATTCTTAGTTATTAGCTGTTAATCATTAATTATTAACATCAGTATAAAATCGAACCACAAACTATAGACGTTCAGATAAATAAGTTCACTAAAAACTGACCAGTTTCCAAACGCTCTGCGGTTTGACTGCAAACATTTTTATGAAAGTCTATAAATTATGAATGAATTTTCATATTCTATACCATTGTTATGTATCATGTAACCATTAAATCATAGTTGTGGGTTTTGATAGTAGACTCAAAGTTTATCTTCTATACCATTCATAGTTATCATGTAATTGTTAAATCATCGTTTTGTGTTTTGATATAGATGTTCAGAAAAATAATTGTTAAGGGCAGTTTTTTTTTGCCCACCATCGTAAATCATCTACGGTGGGCAAAAAAAACTGCTCCCCCTATATTAAATAAATACTTTATCACAGAAAAATTTACCGCAACAATTATTGAATTTCTGAATAAATTAACCGACAACGATTCATTACCTTTGCTAAAATAATCTATTTATCTCAAAATATACACGTCTTTATGCCATAGACTCAGGACTAGGAATGAATATACACGAATATCAAGCAAAACAACTATTTAAGGACTACGGAATTCCGGTGCCAACGGGATATCCAGCTTTCAATGCAATTGATGCTAAACAACATGCACAAATGTTGGGCGGCTCCACTTGGATGGTTAAAGCGCAAGTACATGCCGGTGGTCGTGGTAAAGCCGGTGGTGTGGTGGGGGCTCCCAACTTGACAGAAGTTAGCAATATTACTCAGCGTTTGATTGGGACTAACTTGGTGACTCACCAAACCGATAGCAGTGGTCAACCGATAAACTGTGTTCTCATTGAAAACACCACAATCATCAAGAATGAACTTTATTTGAGTTTAGTGATTGATCGGGCGATAGCGCGTATTGTTGTTATCGCTTCACGCGCTGGTGGGATGGAAATTGAGGAAGTTGCTGCCAATACCCCAGAAAAAATCATTCGTCTTACGATTGATCCACTAGTGGGCATCGAAGCTTATCAATGCCGCGAAATTGGTTTTGCTCTCGGTTTAGACGCGAACCTTCGTTCGCAATTGACTTCTATATTGTTTGGTCTATATCACTTATTTCTTGATAAAGATCTCAGTTTGGTCGAAATTAATCCCCTCGTTATAACTGACCAAGGCAATTTATTAGCTTTGGATGCGAAAATTAACCTTGACGACAATGCCCTATACCGGCATACGGATTTATCGGCTTTATATGATTCAACCCAAGAAGATGAGAAAGAACATAAGGCTCGTCAGTTTGACCTCAACTATGTTGCCTTAGACGGCGAGATTGCCTGTATGGTCAATGGTGCCGGATTGGCGATGGCAACCATGGACGTGATTAAAATGCAAGGGGGTTCCCCGGCAAATTTCCTTGATGTGGGCGGTGGCACTACTGCTGAAAAAGTGACCGAAGCCTTTAAAATCATCTTGTCTGACTCAAAGGTTAAAGCCATATTGGTTAATATTTTCGGTGGTATTGTCAGATGTGACCTTATTGCTTCAGGGGTGATTCATGCTATTAAAGAAACTCAAACCCAATTGCCGGTGGTTGTTCGTTTAGAAGGAACTAATGTTGATAAAGGTAAGGCTTTGTTGCAAGAAAGTGGGCTTTCAGTAATCCCAGCCAGCGATTTAGACGAGGCCGCTAACATCGTGGTTAAAGTTGCCAAAGGAGAATGACAATGAGTATTTTAGTTGATGAGAACACCAAAGTTATTTGCCAAGGATTTACCGGTAAACAGGGGACTTTTCACTCTGAACAGTGTCTTGCTTATGGAACGAAATTAGTAGGTGGTGTCACTCCCGGGCGTGGTTCCCAAACTAATCTTGGCTTACCGGTTTTTGATACTGTCCACGATGCCGTCCAAGCTACTGGGGCAACAACGACGATGATTTATGTGCCGGCAGCTTATGCAGCCGATGCAATTTTGGAAGCGGCATCCGGTGGCATTTTAACCATCGTTTGTATTACCGAAGGCATCCCAGTATTGGATATGCTTAAAGTCAAAACTGTTTTGACCGATCATTACCCACAAGTTCGTTTGATAGGGCCTAATTGTCCCGGCATTATAACTCCCGGTGCTTGTAAAATTGGTATCATGCCTGGCGTAATTCACCAGTTGGGACACATTGGCATTGTATCACGTTCTGGTACTTTGACTTATGAAGCCGTAGCTCAAACCACTAAAAATGGTTTAGGACAAAGCACCTGTATTGGAATTGGTGGTGACCCGATTCATGGTATGAACTTCGTAGATTGTTTAAAATTATTCCAAACCGATCCACAGACAAAAGGCATTGTCATTGTAGGTGAAATTGGGGGTACAGACGAAGAAGAGGCCGCGAGTTACATAAAATCTTCGGTGACCAAACCGGTGGTTGCTTATATTGCGGGGGTTACCGCTCCACCGGGTAAGCGCATGGGACATGCAGGAGCAATTATAGCGGGGGGGAAAGGCACAGTAGCCGAAAAATGGGCGGCACTTGAAGCCGCCGGTGTTACATTGGCCGATTCTCCAACTGATATAGGGAATCGTATGCAGCAATGTTTGTAGTTGTTAGTTAGCCAGTTATCAGTCATTCGGGATTTCACTTTCTTTAAATACGAGAACAATTCTTACTTATTTTGAGTTAGCCCAAGCAGTGATAACTGGCAACCTAAACTTTAAAAGAAGGAAATTGAAGCCTGACTTTTCAAACTTTAAGCTAGAAAATTAATTAATTAATAATTAATAATTTATAATTCACAATTCACAATTAGTCCCCTCACAAAGTATGTACTTAATGTCTTGCCAACCACAACCATTAAATTGCTATTGCTACACATTATGGATGTCAAAAAATATTCCAGACGGATTTATGCGCGTCGTATAGATTCCAAGCAGGCAATCAATCGGGTTGTGGGTGGGTAACATAAATATGAGAACCAAAATTTTTTTGTTAGGTGCAGTCTTCTTATTTGCATTAATCGGGTTTGTGTACCTTAACTTATTGAAGGAATATGGAAAATCCATACATATTGCTTTTGTCGGTCCCATGTCCGGGGAGGGTGCGGCTGCCGGTAGATTAATGACTCAAGCCATTGAGTTACACTTTAATAAGATAAATCAAAGAGGAGGTATATCGGGGAGAGAAATTATCCTAAAAGTATTTGATGATCAAAATGATGCTAAAAAGGCACAACAAAAAGCACAGGAAATTATCGACCAAGATCAGGCTCTCGCAGTTATTGGACATTGGTACAGTTCTGCATCTATAAGTGCTGGAAAAGTTTATAAAAATAAAATTCCGGCCATTACGCCCGGTTCAACCAGTATTAAGGTGACATTGGGTAACGAATGGTATTTTAGAAATATCTATAATGCCAAAGCTGCCAGTCAATTTCTCGTAAACTATGTAAAAAATGTTTTTAAGCAAGAACAAGTGAGCATTATTCAAGAAGGGGCAGCTTATGGTTCTTATCTCGCCGAAGTTTTTGAGCAAGAATCTCTTCGGCAAGGTATGGAAGTAAAAAACCAATGGCGTTATGACAATGATGATGACAATTTGGAGAAAGTTTTTGAGAAAATTGTAGCAGAATTAAAATCGGTCCAGAAAAAAGCCGGGGTTATTTTTCTGGCCGTGCAAGCAATTGAAGGTGTTAAATTGGTGAAATTAATTAAGGATGCCGGTATTCCAAATATAATAATAGGTTCATCCTCATTTTCTGAACAGACTTTCCGCAATGGTTTTGATAAATTCCTCATTGAAAAAAAACATCCCGGCTTTTATATCAATGATATTTACGTGGCAACACCTTTGATATTTGATACAGCTAATGAGAAAGCGCAGCAATTCAAAGATCTTTACAAATCCAAATATGATGAAGAACCAGATTGGTCGGCAGCTTTTGCTTATGATACGGCTATAGTTCTTACTGAGGCTATATCAAGGGCTCAAATTGAAGGCTCACCAAAAAGCCTGACAGAAGATCGGCAAAAAATTAGAGATGCGCTGGCAAAAATCAACCATGTTGATGAAGCGGTAGAGGGAGTAACTGGACTCAATTATTTTAATGACAACCGAGATGCACAAAAGCCGGTGTCACTTGGTGTTTATAAACAGAAAAATTCGGTTTCGGCTTTGACTCAGTTACAGACGGTACATTATCCAAATGAAATTGCTGATTTAAAACAAGCGCAACAACAAAAGCGCATATTACTTATTAACGATAAGTATATGTATAAAACCAATGTTGTCTATGTTGGTCTTAAAATAATTAGAATTACAGATATTGATGTAAAAAATTTGCGATTTTATTTGGATTGTAAACTGTGGTTTCGCTTTCAAGGCATTCACGGTGATGATTTTCACCCAGAAAATATTGAGTTTCTCAATGTTTCTGATCATGAAAAAATTAGCACACAATTACAAAATCCTATAAAAAAGAAAATTCAAGATAAAATTACTTACCTTGTATACAGAATCACCGGCCATTTCCAAGCCGACTTTCTGGAAAAATTTTATGCTTATAAAAAACACATTATTGGTATAAGTTTTCGCCATAAGACATTAACTCGCAATAATCTTATTTATGTGACTGATGTTGTAGGCATGGGACTCGCTAAAAAAGAGTTTTTGGCAAAAAGATTGGCAAGAAATCGTGTTGTCAATCCCACTGAGGGTTGGACTATCAACAATGCTTGGTTTTATCCCGATATTATAAAAGAGTATTCTTCTGGGGATCCTGACTACCTAAACATGCCGGGGGGGACTGTGGAATATTCTCGATTTAATGCCGTGCTTCGAATTCAAAAGGATCAACTTACCCTACGAGGGAAAATGCCATATAAAATTGCCAAATATATTATGATATTTAGCGGTATTATTTTTTTGATACTAACATTTTTGGGAGCCAATAAACAGCAAAAATTTTCAAGACTTTCTAAATTAATTTGGTTTTTTCAGGTTATTTTTGCTTTTCTTTGGCTCCTCTCTGGCGAAATTATATTTGCTGATTGGCTGGCTGAAAGAACCGATATGTACCAATTGGAATATATCATTAAGATATTTGATATCTTGTGGTGGTTGATACCGGCATTTCTTCTTAACGTCGCTTCAGAACGCTTTATCTGGACACCTTTAGAGAAACAAGTTGGTCCTTTGCCCAATATCATACGTCACTTTTTTGCGCTTTTGGTTTACATTATGGCATCACTTGGAATTGTTGTCTTTGTTTATGAACAACGATTTACTAGTCTTTTAGCAACTTCTAGTGTACTTGCGATGATTATTGGATTAGCTGTTCAAATTAATATTTCAAATATGTTCTCTGGGATTGTAATTAACATGGATCGCCCTTTTAGAATAGGTGATTGGACCAAAATCGGTACGTTTGACGAGGGAGAAGTTGTAGACATTAATTGGAGGGCGACTCGGCTTAAAGCCAGAAACGGATGTATATTAAGCATTCCTAATAGTAGAGCTTCAGAATCAGTTATTATCAATTTCCATTACCCGGATAATGTTTACTGGTTATGGCCTACAGTCTATGTTCATCCTAGACATAATCCGGTACGTGTCAAAAAGATTCTCCTTGATGCCTTACTATCTGCCAATACCATACTCAAGGATCCAGAGCCGGTGATTCTCCTTACCGGTATCAACGAGTGGGCTGCTAGTTACTGGGTGGCGTTTTGTGCTGACAGCTATGCGAGTAAATACTTTATTTTAGAAGATGTTTGGACGCGAATTTGGTTTCATTTGAACCGTGCAGAGATCGCCCCGGCAGTGATGCGGCAAGAGATTCATCTGTTTAAAGGTGATAGTGAAATATGGTCCCATAAAAAAATTGAAAATTAAAAATTAATACTCAATACATATTGGCAAATTTAGTTTGAGAGTGATAATAAATTATGAAGATAAACATTTTTATGTTATTCGGTATTATCGTGCTATCTGTCTTAATTTGGATTGCAGTCCAAAACTATTTTAAGAAGGAAGAAACTATATATATTGCTTTTATTGGCCCTATGAGCGGTGAAGGTGCGTCTGCCGGAAAGTTAATGACTAACGCCATTCAGTTATATATTGACACCATCAATAAAAGTAGAGATAAGGTCAATGGCAAAAAAATTGAACTCGAAATTTTTGATGATAAGAATGATTGTAGTGGTCAAGCCAAAACTGAAGCAAAAAAAATCGTTGATAACAATCAAGTTGTTGCTGTAATAGGACACTGGTATAGTGGTTGTTCGATAAGTGGCGGAGCCATCTATAACAAATATGGCCTTCCGGCTATTACGCCCGGTTCGGTCAAAAAAGAGGTTACTGAGAATAATGAATGGTATTTTAGAAACATCTATACCGCGAAAACTTCCGGTCGATTTTTAGCCCATTATGTCGATAAGGTTTTTAAACGGAATAAGGTAGCTATCATTAGTGATGGTACTGGCTTTGGTTCTTATCTAGCTGAAGTTTTTGATGAAGCCGCTCGTAGATTGGGAATGGATATCAAAAACTGGAATTATGATTTTAACTTCACTGAAAATAAGAAAAAACAATATTTTAACAAGTTAGTTGCTCAGTTGAAATCGGATAGCCAAGAAACCCAAGTCATTATGTTAGCTATGCAAGCTGGTGACAGTGTCAAGTTGGTGAAATTAATTAAAGAAGCCAACATAAATAAGATTATTATTGGTGGTTCAAGTTTGTCTGAGGATACCTTTAAGACCGGATTTGACGGTTTCCCAAGAGAAAAAACCAATCCCGGCTATTATACTAATGATATTTATGTCGCCACGCCTTTACTGTTTGACACAGCTAATGAAGAAGCACAAAAGTTTAAGGAGGCTTACGAAGATAAATATCAAGGCGAGGATCCACCGGATTGGTCAGCCGCTTATGCTTATGACACCGCTATGGTGCTCATAAGAGCAATAAGACAGGCAGATATTAAAGGGCAGCCGGAGACGCTTAAAGCCGATCGAAGTAAAATTCGCAAGGCATTAGCCAGTTTTACCAATATTAATGAGGCAATAGAAGGTACTACTGGTTTCAATTATTTTAATGATAGCCGAGATGCCCAAAAACCGGTTGCTATGGGAGTGTACAAGAATAAAAGCTTGGTTTCGGCCCTGACTCAGTTTCAGACGATGCGAAATCCTAATGAAATTTCTGATTTAGATGCAGCACTTGAGAATGAACGTGTGTTAAAAATTGATGGCAACTATTTTTATAAAACGAATGTAGTCTACACTGGTATTAAAGTTAATGAAATTAGTGATATCAATTTCAAGGATTTGACATTCACCTTGGATTTCCATCTGTGGTTTCGATTTGCCGGTCGGTCTAAGCCAGAGAAAATTGAATTTCTCAATGCCACCGAACCGGATAAAATTATGGCTCAACTTGATGAAAAACCTATTGATAAGAAGAATAAAGGACAAATTACCTATCGTGTTTATAGAATAAGAAGTAATTTTCGGGCTGATTTTCTTAACAAATATACATATAAACAACATACCTTTGGCGTTAACTTCCATCATAGGTCTTTAACTCGCAACAATTTAATTTATGTGACAGATGTTTTGGGTATGGGGGAAACCAAAGAGTCGGAAAAGATACAGGAATATAAAAAGGTTCTTAGTCCGGCTCTTGGTTGGTCTATAGAAAAAATCAGATATTTTCAGGATGTTGCTAAAAAATATTCCTTAGGAGACCCTGAGTATCTCAATGTGCAAGGCGGAACCATTGAATATTCCCGATTTAATGCTGGAATTCAGATTAAAAAGAACGAATTGACGTTACGGGGAAAAATTCCTTGGGAGTACGCTTATAATCTGATGGTAGTCAGTATTATTATCATCTTTGCACTCAACATTGTTTCTAGAAAGTTCCGATCTTTTTCAAAATGGATTTGGTTTTTGCAAACCATTATAGCGTTTATTTTGCTTATATCTAGCGAGGTACTGTTGGTTGATTGGCTATCTAGAAATTTAGAAACATATAACGTCGAGTTTTTTATAAAGGTATTTGATATTCTATGGTGGTTAATACCGGCTTTTCTTCTTAATATGGCCTCAGAAAATTTTATCTGGACTCCCATAGAAGAAAAGACTGGTCGCCTTATACCTAATATTGTGCGTTTATTTTTAGCTTTTATTATTTACTTTTTATCTGTAGTTGGAATTATTGCCTTTGTGTATGGTCAAGCACTTACCAGTATCTTGGCAACCTCCGGTGTTATTGCGATGATTATTGGTTTGGCTATCCAGATTAATATTTCTAACATTTTTTCCGGGATTGCTATTAATATAGAAAGACCTTTTAGAATCGGTGATTGGGTCAAAATCGGCGAGTTTGATGAGGGCGAAATAGTTGACATTACTTGGCGAACGACTCGCTTGAAAACAAGGGCGGAGTGCATATTAAGTATTCCCAACAGCATGGCCTCAGAAACCCCTATTCTCAATTTCTGTTATCCAGATAATGTTTATTGGTTGTGGCCAACAGTGTATGTTCACCCCATACATCCCCCGTCTCGCGTTAGAAAAATTCTTCTTGACGCGCTGTTGTCAGCCGGGAAAGTTCTCAAGGAGCCAGCTCCGGTTGTCCTTTTTACCGGCATTAATGAGTGGGCCGCAAGTTACTGGATCGCTTTTTGTGCTGATAACTATAGCGATAAAAATTTTATTTTAGAAGATGTCTGGACGCGAGTTTGGTTTCACTTAAACCGTGCTGGTATCACCCCGGCTGTTACTAGACAAGAAATCCATTTATTTAAAGGGGTTAAAGAAAGAGGCGGCGAGGAAGCTACTAAACCGATTACCTTGTTGCAAGAGGTCGATATATTTAAACCTTTTTCTGAAGAAGCTAAACTTTATCTCAGTGAGAAAATCCGTCGGCATCGATTTGGGCCAGGTGAAATTGTTGTTAAACAGGGTGATGCCGGTGATTCTCTATTTATCATTGTCGAAGGTGTGGTTGCCATACAAGTGCAAACTGACGACGGGATATCCAGAGAAGTCGCTCGTTTAGGTGCCGGAAACTTTTTTGGTGAAATGGCTCTTTTGACCGGTGAAGTTAGAACTGCCACTGTTATTGCTATTGTTGATACTTACCTATTTGAGTTGACCAAAGCTGACATTAAGCCATTATTTGAAGAACAACCGGAGGTACCCGAGTTAGTGAGTAAGGTATTGACACAGCGGCAAATGATAACACAACGATACTTGGATGATGAGCCGGATGAAATAAAAGCTAAAACGGCGGTTTATAAACAATTTCTCAACCGCATTGAACAATTCTTTGGGATAAAGGATGGCATTGAGTAATTAAGTAATAAAGATTAGGTAATGGAAATTTATCAATTGTGATTGATTGGTTATTGCTAAAGCTATTCACATTCAAATACTCACGGGTAAGGAGCCTTGGCAAATTGATAAGGTATCAACAAAATCCGTTATAGTCAGGCTGTTTCGACTTGCGCGAGGTCACTCACCGGTTCGTGGCATTGATATTTGGCACCGGCGGTACTTGCAACACTACCATCTATCAATGTGAAAAAAATTTGCGGTTGCCTGATGGCAGATAAGGGGAGACAAAGCACTCCGTTTTCGCGTGGTGGACAAACATCCGATGTTTGGTTTTTACGAGGATGTTTTTAAAAAAATATATATGCCCTCGCGCCCTAACAGTAAAAAGCTTACATATCTTAAAGAAGAAGGAAGCAACTATGATAAGTACCGAGTTTAAGCAAAAGTTTAATGCCACAGCAAAAGAGCTGAATATTCTACCTATTAAAGTGACCCCCCATTATTTAGAGCTAGTGAAAGAAGAGAATCAAGCACTGGGTTGTTCTGGTGGTCCTTTGTATCGTGTCGTCTATCCTATAGAAAACAGATTGAATATACGCGCACCCAATGAAGTGCCTGACTTTGTAGAAGACCGCACTAATATGCCACCGGGTTTAGCTAGTATCTTGATTCACAAATACAAGCACCGGGCATTGTTTTTAGTCACTGATAAATGTGCCGGTCACTGTATGTACTGTTTTCGACAGAATGTGTTAACCGATATTCACGGTAATCCCTTGCCGGCTTTAGAAGAGCGACTCAATGGTGTGCTTGATTATTTGGCCGAGTATCCTGAAGTGAGTGAATTGATTTTATCTGGCGGAGATCCGCTTAATGTACCGTTTCGTTATTTAGAGCTTTTATTTGAACGACTATCCAAAGAAACGGAAGTGACTGATATTCGTATACATAGCCGCAATTTGGTTTTTGCACCCCAGATAGTTACTGATAAAGTGGCTGAACTATTGGGTAAGCATCGGGCACGGCTTTACATTCATGTCGTCCATCCCTATGAGATTGAGACGAAGATGATCGATGTGATAAAACGACTGCAGGATGCTGGTGTACGTACTTATAGCCAGTTTCCGATATTACGGGGTATTAATGATCATGTTCAAGTGTTGGAAAAGTTACTCCGGCGATTGGATGACTTGAAAGCCAATCCTATCAACATTTTTATCCCTGATCCTATCAGTTACTCAGCCTCATTTCGGATACCCATGGCGCGGCTGTTGGGGCTGATGGATGAATTATACTGGACGACTTTCTCTTGGACGAATGGGGTACGTTTGGTACTCAGGGCTATCGCTCTATGAAGCGTTGTCATTCAACTGCCTTGATGAATTCAACTACTTAAGGTATTGTTATCTAACTAATTGATTTGTTACTTGATTTGTTACTATTCCATTCCTAAAAATAAAGTCAATAAAATAAATTTGTTACATAGATAGTCATCACGGCAACTGATGAATAAAAAATTATTTTATCTTAATCTAGCTTTTAACGTCAAAAAAGATTATCATACCTCAAATTTGAAAACTATTAAAATAAAGAAGAAAGGTATTAATATGTCACAAGACCTCACCAAAGTTATTGAAGAACACTTTAAATCTTTACCAGACCCTCGACGTAAAACAGCAAATCAACGTCATAAATTTATTGATATTTTAGTTGTAGCAATTTGCGGTATAAATATGTGGGGGAGTAAGTTGGGTGGCTGTAGAAGCATTTGGTAATGCTTCAGTCGAATGGTTTCGAGGTTTTTTAGAACTTCCAAACGGTAGCACTGAACATGACACATTTACAGACGTGTTCGCAAAGCTTTCTCCAAGGAAGTTTGAAGCTTGCTTCATGTCTTGGGCAGAATCTATATCAGAGCTATTTGATGGGGAAATTGTTAGCGTTGATGGAAAAACCGGACAAAGTTCTCACGATATGAGTTCTGATAAAAAAGCAATACACATGGATCGTTAATGGGTATCTGCAAATTCTTTAGTATTAGGGCAAATTAAAACCGATGACAAATCAAACAAAATCACGGCAATGGAAGCCGCTACTAAAAAGCTTGGAATTAAAAGGCTGTTTGGTTACTATTGATGCTATGGGTTGTCAAAAAAAATTGCAGAAGTAATTCTTGAACAAGAGGCAGATTATTTTTTAGCAGTAAAAGATAACCAACCATATCGATATCAAGCAATACAAGACTATTTTGCAGAAGCAAATGAAGCCAACTTTGAAGATTATGATATTGATTATACTGAAACTTTTGATAAAGGTCATGTTTGTTATGAATCAAGGCGTTGCTGGGTTGGCTACGATGCGCTTCCGGTTATAGATTGTTCCCAAGATTGGGAAGGATTCCAAACAATTGTCATGGTTGAATCTGAAAGAACAGTTAAAGGAAAAACAATTATTGAGCATCGCTATTAAGCAGAACGCATGATTGACTTTTGTTCTGGCGTGGATTTAGTGCGATTTTGCAATACTGGCTCTGAGGCAACCATGCATGCCCTCCGTTTAGCACGCGGATATACCGGACGTGATCTCGTTGTGAAATTTGAAGGTGCCTACCATGGCGTACACGATTACGTTTTATGGTAAACTCCGGATGTAAATGTAGCTCAAGCAGGTCAACGCCAACAACCCATTCCTTTACAAAGCAGCATTGGTATACCCGATGACATGTCTCGCTTCGTCAAAACCTGTCCTTGGAATGACAAAGAAGTCTTAAGTCAAATTTTGGCGGAACATCATGAAAATATTGCTGCTATCATTCTTGAACCTATTCTGGCTAATGCCGGTTGCCTGATGCGGTTTTTTTAGAATTTGTACGTCAACAGTGCAATGAGTATGGGGTGATACTGATCTATGATGAAATTAAGACTGGGTTTCGCATTGCGCCCGGGGGCGCGGCTGAGTATTTTGGGGTTGTGCCAGATTTATCCACCTTTGCTAAGGCTTTAGGTAACGGTTACCCTATTTCCGCCATTGGGGGCTTCGAGAAGATTATGCTGGCTTTAGCCCCGATAAAGTGTTACACGCGGGTACCTATTCCGCTAATGTCGTTGCAGCAGCAGCGGGTGCTACGCTAGAATATATGCAAACAAATCCGGTTTTTGAATATCTAAACCAACTTGGAACCACGCTGATTGCCGGTTTAAAGGACATCTTAACCCACTATAGCATCCCCCATCACTTTCACGGAACACCGGCGATGTTTGGAATTAGTTTTTCCGAAACCGAACCTAAAGATTGGCGAGCGGTGCTACAAACTGATTTGGCATTTGCAGAAAAATTGTTTGTTCAAATGCACCAACGAGGCATATTAATTGATGCATCACCTCAACAACCCTGGTATCTTTGTGCAGCCCATACGACACCGGATATTACTGAAACCGATTCATTTATATTAACAAAACTTAACAAACATTAATAATAGCACTCCGAAGAGTGGGTGAATCTACCAATGACCTGATGAAAATACCTCTAGCTCCATTCAGGTCTCGGTCAAGTGTTATATCACCCGACCTAATGACTCTTGATCCACCAACATTTTTAACAACACCCGTCCAACTAACAGTTTTACTAGTATAAGCTTCGCAAACGTCAATCACTTTCTTGCCAAATTCAAGAGCTTTATTTTTCAAACGCACTTTGAATTGAAAATGTGCCCATGTCAACATAGCTCTTACAGTTTTTGAACGCAATTTACGACCAGCTTTACTTGCCATAAGACTCGTTTCAAATGTTGGTAACAATATAACATCAAAATTGTTCACTAAAAAATAAGCAGTTTTAAAGTGAATTTCTTTGATTAAGTTCTTAATTTTCTTTCTAATTCTAGCAGCAGCTCTTTTCATCTCTCGTTTGGCTTTGCCAGTTGCTTTACTTGTGCGAGAGATTAAATCATCAAGATAAAAACAAAGACGTTGGATACGACCAAAATCATCATAACCAATATGCCCTGCTAGATTTTCAGAATAAAAAGCTTGAAATGTCAGAACGAACGGATCAAGAGCAACCACACGCCCTTGGTTCTCGGCTACGTGGGTTGTTATTTTATGGGGGACAGACAAAAACCATACGTTATACTGATAAATCAACCTACTATCCAATGGTGATTCTGGTAAAGATTCGCTAAAACGTAAATCTTTTCCAGAAACACGAGGATAAATACCATTCTTTTTGATGGCAGTTTTAGGAATATAACAAGATTGCGTTGGTGCTTTACGGCTTCTAAAACTAGGACGGCCTTTAGCTTTCCAATATGTTTGATGAAGCTTCTTTAACGGCAATTCCTTTTACTTGGAAAGGTACGTCATCACACCATCTTGGCAATTGCTTTAACAAATCCTTTTTAATATCCATCCAAGATGGAGAAAAATTTACACAAGAACGAATATAACCAATGGTTTTATTAAAAACATAACGACTACAATCTTGCCATTTCTTAAACGTCTGCTTTTGTTGAGGAGAAGGATAAAGCCTTACGCACTTGGTTCTTGTAATTTCTAAGTCCGTGCATTCTACAACTGAAGACGTGAAGAATGCTGAGTAAGTCGTTAGTAAGCTCCGGTTCTGGGGAAAGATTAGTTTGCTTGAGAACCACGATTTTTCCACCGCTTTGCTGGACAATCCATTCAATGAGTTCAAATCCAAATCTTGCAAGGCGGTCTTTATGGGCAACCATAATTTCGAGTTTATCTCCTCGCATTGCTCGTCCCAATATGGATTTAAGCCCTTTACGCTTATAGCCCCGTCCACTTCCAATGTCTTTGACGATTTCGGCATTGGGGTACTTTGCTTGCATAAATTTGACTTGTCTTTCAAGGTCATCTCGGAGCGAAGGACTTGAGACACGACAATAGCAGATGGTGACGACTTCTTTTTGCAAACCGAGGTAGGAATCAACATTGTAACGCCGATGGCCTGACTTGGTTCGATAAGATTCAAGGGTGAAATTATCTGCATAACACCTTAATGTATTTGGATGTAATCCTAATATTTCACTAGCTTCTCTACTGGTAACATAATTCATTTCAAAAAGTCATTAGTTAAAGCTAATGATATAGATAAGGATTAAATCAGAAATAACAAGGAGTGTTTGTGAAGTTTTGTTAAACTTTGTTAAGTAATAGTTTACTATACAGCAACCCTTGAAAAATTTGAGCAGAGTATTAAGAATATTTTATATTAGAGCGATTGCGTTGCCACATACATATGTTGTTGTAGGGGCACGCCGATTTGGTTGCCCTTGTGGTAAAAGAATCAAGGCCGAGTAGTTACAAGTTTTTTAGATAAATAATTTCACAAATGTAGGGGCAATCTCACGCGCATGCCCTCGTGCGTCTGAAATTATTTATCTGAACATCTATAGCTCACTATACGCAAAAGTTTTTGCGTGCAAAAACATTTGCTTGAAATTGTATTTTACCCCATCGAAAAATGCTATAATCTTCACTAAAACGAACGGAATATAGTGAACCTATAGTATCCATAAGCTATTTTTCCGCAAACTGCTCACCAATTTATTAACCAAACTTCCAAAAAAGTTTTCATTCTCAATGAATAACAACGCTCCATTATTAAATATCAATAATTTATCAGTTGCCTTTGGCAGTTCCCCCACGCCAGTTGTGCATGATGTAAGCTTGCAAATTAACAATGGCGAAAAATTAGCCCTAGTCGGTGAATCTGGTTCTGGTAAATCAGTGACTGCTTTATCCATATTGCAATTGAATGATCAAAACCATGTTAAATATCCATCCGGGAAAATTGAATTTCAACACCACCATAATTTGCTTAACCTTCGCGATACTCACTTGCGGCGGGTGCGGGGCAAAGATATTGCGATGATTTTTCAAGAGCCGATGACTTCGTTAAATCCGGTTTATCCAATCGGTACTCAGTTGATGGAGCCATTATTGTTACATGAAGGTGTTGATAAAATAACAGCTCGTCGTCGCATGCTTGAACTTTTGGAATATACCGGCATTCGAGAACCCCATAAACGTTTTAATGCTTATCCGCATACATTATCTGGGGGGCAACGTCAGCGGGTGATGATTGCGATGGCGTTAGCTTGTCGTCCCAAATTGTTGATTGCTGATGAACCAACAACGGCTCTGGATGTCACAATACAATTGCAAATTATTGAATTGCTCGACACCATGAGCTACGAATTTGGTATGGCAGTATTATTAATCAGTCACGATTTGAATTTGGTGAAACGGTTTGCCGAGCGTATTTGTGTAATGCAGGAAGGGCGTTTAGTTGAATCCGCGACCGTCGATAAATTGTTTGAACAACCACAGCATTCTTACACCCAACATTTACTTAATAGCCAACCACAAAAAATCCAATCCGACTATGATTACAGTTGCCCCAAACCTTTGTTAGTCGGCGAACAGATTTGTTGTCATTTTGGAATCCAGCACGGCTCATTATTTAAACGTGCTACTGAGACAATAAAAGCCGTAGATGTTGTAGATTTGCATTTATATCCGGGAGAAACGGTAGGGATAGTGGGGGAATCTGGTTCTGGTAAAACCACTTTGGGACTAAGTTTATTGCGCCTCCAAAACAGCACTGGCAAGATACACTTTGCCTCAAAGCGTTTGGATCAACTCACAACTCGTCAGTTACGTCCATTACGCCGTAACTTTCAGGTAGTATTTCAAGACCCGATTTCGTCCCTATCGCCGCGCATGACGGTTTCACAAATTATTGGCGAGGGATTAGTAATTCATTATCCGCACTTGAGCCAAATTGAACGCCATGAACGTATTATCAATATTTTAGCTGAGGTTGGTTTACAAGAGGATATGTTATCACGTTATCCTCACCAATTTTCCGGTGGACAACGCCAGCGGATTGCAATTGCCCGGGCAGTGATTTTGGAGCCACAACTAATTTTACTGGACGAACCCACTAGTGCTTTAGATGTCTCAGTCCAAAAGCAAGTCCTTGAATTATTGAAGAACTTGCAACACAAACACCAAATTAGTTATTTATTTATCAGCCATGATTTAAAAGTCATTCGGGCAATGTCGCACCGTATTATCGTCATGCACCACGGTAAGTTTGTGGAGCAGGGTGAAACCGAGCAATTATTTAATCATCCGCTTAAGGCTTATACCAAGAGTTTGTTACATGCTTCACTGTATCATTAGGATTGAAGGAGACCCGATTCTTTTTATCCTCGGCAAATAAATCAAATTTGGTAGCGACATTACCTACTGGTGGCACAAAGGCTTTATCATTTTCCACCTCTGTAATTTCCAATTGGATGCCAATAAAATCTTTGACTAACGCGGTGAAAAGGTTTGGATGACTGAACGCCTTTTTAAAAATGACATCGTAACGTTTTTCACTTTTAATTCACATGGTGACAATAATCGGTTTCATGACGAATAACATGTTCCCAAAAACGCCGTTGCCAAATCCCCCTTTCTCCCTTTTTTCTCCGACTTAATGAACGTTGTTCAGTGGCGGGTAATTGACGGGAAAAGGCGGATTTTATTTGTCGCCAACGCATGGAATAATTATCATCGTTCAATGGTAGAGATAAAATACAATGAAGATGCTCAGGCAAAATCACCGCAGCATTAATTTTAAAAGGATGGGCTTTCATAACATCACGAAAAGCTTGCCGCAAATTTTCGATATTCTCAGTCAACAAAGCGGATTTCCGCTCTAAAAATGCAACAGTGAAGAAATAGCATCCACCTTCTACACGAAAACGACGATAATTAGACATGATTATTCTTTCAATTAATTAAAATTAACAAAATGGTGGGTTTCGCTATAGCGAAACCCACCCTACATATCTCGCGGAACTTCTTATGTTAATTTCTCAATCCACTGTACTGGCAATTAATCATTCACAGCAAACTTAGGAATGGAATAATTACCTCCAAATGCCTTAAATAAGCTGTTAATTCCCTCATAATCTGAGGCGTAAATACCGGCCCGGGCATCGATATAGGTTAGTACCTCTTTTGTGAAACCACCGGTAGAAACCAGCCACAGGTGTATATCAGGGACCGCTGTGCCTTCTTCCTCATGTACCTGTTTCAACACCTGTGCGGCACTCTCAAGCTTTTTGACTTGCTTGATATCCATTGAAGCTTTGGTATATTTGCACTCACAAAGCCAAACTTTATGACGCTTTTGTTCTTTGCCAAGCACATCAATCTGATAAGAGGGCGTTTTGGAGCCTTTGACTGCCCAAGTTTTAACAACTTGGAATAATGGAACCTCGACTTTACGGGTTTGACCAAACCAAGAGCCTGGCAAAAGCTCATGGTTAAACTTCATCATGGAGACTTCGACTACCACCTCCAAAAATTTACCTTTCAGGGTATTCATTAAATTCTGTTGGCTCAGGTCAATTTGCTCAATCCCTTCTAAATCTTGTTCATACACAAACTTAATAAAGCGCATGAGAGTTATATCATTAAAGCTATAAAATTTCTCGGCACTCCGATACACCAAGTCAGCCTGATACAGTCTTTCAAGCTTTTCTTCTACTGCTTGTTTGGGAACCTTGAGCCTTTGGGCAATCGCCTTAATATCCACCGGTTGATTGTTATATTGGGTGAAATAATAAATGATTTTCTTACCTAACTCTAAGTCATCATCCGCATTGAGATATTTGCGGTTGTCTCTAAAATGAGTCAGCCAGAAACCATAGATTTTACCGTTTTCAATCTCATAACGGATAATCCGATCAATGTCTTTCTCATCCTTAAATTCCTTATCGAAATAGTCTGACACCGCTAGGCAATACAGGTAATAAGGGTGTCCTCCCACCTGGGCACTCGCATAAAGGGCCAGTTCTGGTGTCGTTGCCTTATCAGGGGCATAATATTTCAGGGCATTGAGTAAGAGTGTGGCCCCATCTGGAATAGATAGGGGTTTAATATATTTAAAGCCAAATCGTCCACCCAATGGCCCGCCCATGACGGTTCTGAAAATAAGTGTGACTGCGGACCCAGATACCAGCATGGGTGCTTTACGGCTCTGGGCTTGGCGGTTATAAGTGGCCGGGAGATTGATTGCACCTCGGCCATTTATAAGAAGCCCTTTAGCATCCATGTCTGAAAAAAGTTCTTTCGTTATGTCATAGATATAGAATTTCATATCCTGAAATTCATCAATAATCACGGCTACCCTAGTACCAGAATGTGATCCCAGTTGTTCAGGCACACGAATAAAGGCATCCCAATGAACCAGTGCCTCTTCATCACCGTGGCGATGATAGCGTTTCAAAAACCGTTGAATGTAGTCCTGTGCCATGACACTGGCCTTATGAGTCGTTTGATAGGTTAATAACTCTTCCAACTCTATATATTTATTAAACAAAGCTGCATCCTGTTCACAATAAGCGAGATACTGTCTAAAAAAGGTGCTGGCATATTCCAACAGGAACTTTTTTAAGGTCCTTTTTTCCGGTGTCATTTTTAAATAAAATGGTGCTACCTGATACTCTGGCTTAAAAAATACGGTATTTACCAACCGATCCAACAAGACCGTCTTCCCTATCCGCCTAGGCGCAATGAGGGCCGTACTTCCCGAACCCATGCGTGCGATAGCCTTAACCCATTGCTCTAATTCCCTCAAGAGTTCTACCCTATCGGTAAATTCATCCTCATGTACCATCTCTTCTACAGGCCATATCTTTGTTTCAAGCATGGTTTTATACCTCTTAGTGCATTTGGCACTCTTGTTCTCGGTTCTTTCCAACGTAAACGGGGTTTAGGAGGATACAAATTAGTTTCATTTATTTCAATCTGTTCCAGATTAATTTTTGGAAGTATAACCTGACTAGTTTAATTCAGTAAAATAGGGGACAGACCACGTTTTATATTTTCCCTCAACAGAAAAGATCCCTCAACAAAAAAGACCATTTTTTTGGAAACAAAAGGTTTTAACGGGAAATAGCTCTGAAAATAAATGTGGTCTGTCCCTATTTTTACGCTATTTTTACGTAAAAATACCGGAAAACTTTTGGCGAAGGTACTTAACACTCAATTTTGACAACTGTAAACTACTTTGAAGGATGCCATGTTTGGCACCCTTCACTCATTATTTCTAATTTGCAAGTATGCTATTGATTTAATTGTATAATTAGCAAATATTAAAGTAGTTGACAGTTTGAAAGACTTTCAAATTTTTTGATTGAATAACTTTCGTTGTGTCTATTACATTTGAACAATTATTAACACTCACTTTTGACAAACAAACTGTAAACTACTTTGAAGGGTGCCTTTTAAAAAAAATTCTTGCTGTAAAAAAATCCTGATTCTAACAGATTCTGTGGATGTTTTTTTATTGCAAATCAAGGGATATATGTAGGGTGGGCAAAGTCTTTTTTTTTGCCCACCATTATTTTAACTTAAGTGGTGGGCAAAAAAGACTGCCCACCCTACATGTAAGATATTGATTTTATTATCCACAGAAAACGTTAGAATCAGCAATAAACTCCGAAACCTTATAGGTTTTGGAAACCTGTCAGGTATGTCTTAAAAGTTTCAGCAATTATTGAATTATTGAAGAACTTGCAACACAAACACCAAATCAGTTATTCATCAGCCATGATTTAAAAGTCATTCTGGCAATGTCGCATCGTATTATCGTCATGCACCACGGTAAGTTTGTGGAGCAGGGTGAAACCGAGCAATTGTTTAATAATCCGCAACAAGCTTATACCAAGAGTTTGTTACATGCTTCACTGTATCATTAATGAATTGTAAATTGTGAATTGTGAATATGCGTTACTTCAAATTGAATTGTGAATTGTGAATGTACGTTACTTCAAATTGAGGTCACGCTAATTCAAAGCTTTATTGTCATCATTTTATGTTATACTTTAACTTAACATACTAACTTACTGATTGGATTGTATAACTATGTCTTACATACTTGATGCCCTTGAAAAAGCTGAATATGAACGTGAAATGGCCCAATTTGTTGATTATGGTGATAATTATAATAAAAAACGTTGGGTTCCCTTTTTGAAACATTCTTGGTTATGGGTAATGATAATTTTGGCGATAAATATTCTTGTATTTGTAATCTTATTATGGCTGCTAGAATCCCAGTCAGAACCACAAGTGTACATTGTACCGCCGACAGTACCCAATTCGGTGTCGCTTTCCGAAGAATTAAGCCGTTCGTCACATTTCAAAAATAAATCGAAGGATACAAGAATGCAATAACTATAGTTTTTCAGCCTAATAATTTCACCACAAACCAAGGTTCGAATCGATCCTTGGTTTCTCGGAATCTATTTTTCTGAACTTCTACGGATCGAATGTACTATAGGGGTGCATTCCCATTTTCACGGTGGTTTAATGTTCCATAGGTTTCACCTATGGCTATTCACATTTAACCCCTTTGGGGTTAGATCATCAAAGCTCAAATTCCTAACCCCGAAGGGGTGGAACGTCAATAGCCATAGGTGAAACCTATGGAACTTGGGCAATTATTCTAAACCACCGTGAAAATGGGAATGCGCCCGTACTATAGTTTTTCAGCCTAATTAATAATTTCACCGAATCGCTCCCTAGTTTCTGGCAGAAACGTTGGTGGCTAAAAAATTATTTTGTCTTCACATAGTCACAAAAATTCGACTTGTGGTTTAACTGAACTCAAAAGAGTGTATAAATAAAAGGCGCAACGGCTGAGCCTTGCGTCAACACAATCAGTCCACCAAGTAACAATAACACTATGATAATCGGTGCCAGCCAAAATTTCTTGCGTTCCTTCATAAATGCCCAAAGGTCTTTCAATAATTCTAACATCAGAATGGACGCTCCAAATGTTTAGGTGAACGAGGCAACATTAAGTTACGATAGCTTGTAGATTGGGAAGGTTTATTCTTTACCGGATTTTTTCCGAATAGACGCATAAATAAACCTATTGGTGTAATAATCAAAAAAAATACGATAGCCAAAAGTAGGCGAGTATTGATCCAACCTATTACCAAAGCGAAATACATCCAGCCTTGGTAAATCCGTTTCAAACTGTTGGGTATTAATAAAGCTAATCCCCAAAGTATCCCGGCAACGATCCATGGCCATAATGGAAAATCAAAACTGAAAAACCACGGCAATAATAATCCAAACAAACCCGCAAACATGCCGCCGGTTACCAGTCCAAATTCACGCAGTCCTTTTTTATCAAGTATTTCAATGTGCATTTTAGTTTTCAATTAAGAATACGCAATTTACAATTTACAATTTATAATTGCTGGACGAGGTTTGCAACCCTGTCCGTAACGTTTTTAATAAGTTTAGGCATCGATTTACAATTCCTGTAACTACTCATTACCAAAGACTTGCGCGTGGAATTGCCCCTTTGATCAGAATATTGTTGTAGGGGCAATCCTTTATGGTTGCCCTGAGTAGTTACCAATTCCTAAACAACATCCCCAGCAATTTTCTTAGTAATCACCCACTGTTGGGCAATCGACAAGAAATTATTGACGGTCCAATATAACACCAAACCGGACGGGAAAAAGGCAAAAAACACCGTAAATACAAGAGGTAAAGCTAACATCACTTTTTGTTGCACCGGATCGATAGGGGCCGGATTTAAATAATGTTGCACTAACATCGTGGCTCCCATGATAATTGGTAGTACAAAATAAGGATCCGGAATCGATAAATCATTTATCCACCACCCGAAAGTTGCTTGGCGTAATTCAACACTTTCTAATAATACCCAATACAGGGCGATAAATACCGGGATTTGCACCAAAATAGGTAAACAACCACCCAGTGGATTGATTTTTTCTTTCTTATACATTTCCATCATCGCCTGATTCAGGCGCGACTTATCATCGCCATAGCGTTCCTTGAGTGCCATCATACGCGGTTGCAAGCGACGCATATTCGCCATTGACTTGTAACTGGTAGCCGATAATTGGAAAAATGCCAGTTTGATGAGTATCGTCAAAAAAATAATTGCCCAACCCCAATTACCAACCCAATCATGAATTATATCTAACATCCAAAACAACGGTTGGGCAATAAACCATAGCCACCCATAATCCACCGTCAAATCAAGTCCATGAGCAAGTTCTGCCAGTTTATCTTGCAGTTTAGGTCCAATAAATAAACTTATCTTAAAAATATGTTGACTATGAGGGGCAACGGTTTGAGGCGGTCCATATAGCCCGAGCACATAACGATTCCCCCGTTCCAGCATTTTGGTATAGTAATTATATTTTTGTTCACGTTCCGGAACCCACGCCCCCACAAAATAATGTTGAAGCATTGCTACCCAGCCGTCACTCCAACCCTGACGATGTTCTTTGGTAAGACTACCGTCTCGTATATCATCGAAAGAAATTTTTTCATAAAGTTGTTCCGGACTAGAAATAGCCCCACCCATGTAGGTGTAAATAAAGCGAGTTTGGGCCAAATCGATCTCAGTACGTTGAAATTGTCCGTATAATCGTCCTTGCCACGGTTCAGCGGTATTATTTTCAACTATGTATTTTAAATCAATAACATAACTACCTCGTTGGAATGTGTAAATTTTGCTTATCTTGATACCCTTATCATCTTGCCAATTAAGTTTGACTTCAAAAGAGTCAACATTGGAACTCAAACGATAATTCAATTGGTCACCTTTATAAATCGCTTGATGGGTTGGCGCGTATTCTTTGGGTAGCAAGCCGGATTGTGCCACAAATAAATTGGGCAACTCATCATTCATCAAACGCAATGGCTCATCTGGCCGATATGAGCTAAAAGGATAATTAGGCAAGTCAACTCGTCGTATATCACCACCCTTGGTATCAATTTCTATTTTGAATACGTCCGTTTCAACGGCAATACGCGAATCACTATGTAATGGCCGTCTATTATTTGCAAACGGTAAATCAACCGGGCCGACTTGCGAATCCTTAACGCTTGGTAATTCTTGATCCGGCGAAGAAGGCACGGGTGCGTTCGGTGCTGCGGGGGCAGTTGTCCCGTCAGGCGGCTTCAATAGGCCATAGTCTTCTTGCCAAGCCTGATACATCATCACCAAAATAAAAACCAAGGTCATCATCAGGATGAGTCTAAAATTATCCATGTTTATCTGTTTTCCTTCGCTCTGGAACTGGGTCAAACCCGCCGGGATGCCACGGGTGACAACGGAATATTCGTTTGATACCTAACACGAGACCATGCAAAGCACCGTGTGTTTGAATGGCAATCAGTGCATACTCAGAGCAACTTGGATAGAACCGGCAATGCGGGCCTAACCAAGGGCTGATGAAGCACTGATAGCCTCGTATAAATGTTATCAAGATTTTTTGCATCGACGTGATATTTGTTGCCAATGCTTCGCTAATGAGTGCAGTAGTGTATGATTATCTACTTGAACAATCCCACTTTTCGCCAATATTACGCAATCAAAACCGGCTAAAGACAATTGATGATGACGAAAACTTTCACGGATTAAGCGTTTAACACGGTTTCTATCCACCGCTCGTTTAACCGTTTTTTTCGCAATAGCCAATCCTAAACGACCAAAATTTTGCCCATTAGTTCTTGCTAACACAATGAGGTAACGATCCGTCGATTTGCAGGGTTTGTCAAAGACATGCTTGTATTCTTGAGAGTGCAGCAGACGTTGTTGTCGCGTAAATTGGTAGAGGGAGTCACTCATAGAATGCAAATAAAGATTTAAAGATTATACATTAAAATTAACCAAGACTTGGTAAAATTGTTTGGTATAGCTTCGCTCTTTGCATTAATTAAGCGCTAAGATGTTTACGTCCTTTGGCACGTCGGGCGTTGATAATTGCCCGTCCACTTTTTGTTCTCATACGAGAACGGAAACCATGGCGACGTTTGCGTACAATATTACTTGGTTGAAATGTTCTTTTCATAATTAGCAATCCACTAATGCGAGTTAAAAGTGATTAGTAACTTAAATATTTTAATTACTTAAATTCTTGATGAGTTAGTATTATTTATCAAGAAGCTGGTACTCTATTGCTTTGTTTAACGACTTGTCAAGGAATTAATTCCCAAACAAAATTAATCATTAAAAAATAATAATTATCTCGTCTTTTAAATCAGACCGGTTTTTTAAAACTAAATGTAACTAGGGCAACCAAATCGGCAGGCCCCTACAAACTTAATATTCTGACAAAGGGGCAATCCCACGCGCAAGCCCTTGTTACAACTAAAAGGTATATAAAAAAACTTGGTTGACTTAAATTACCCAAAAAATGATAATTCGATTATAATCCAACAACAATAAACATGCGATGTGGCTAATGTCACACACCAAATTATAGTCAGAAAAATAAATTAAATTCTGAGAAGGATCAAATCGTACTTCAATCTTGATTCACAAGTCCTTTGATAAACCCATTATATCAAGCAACTTTACGTCATTATTCACGCATTCACCATTCACCATTCACCATTCACCATTAACTTATGTATTTTAAGATTTCCAGAAAAGAATTGTTGACTCCATTAAAAATGATCACTGGGGTGGTTGAACAGCGGCAAACTTTGCCCATTCTAGCCAATACCTTAGCGCGTGTCCAAAACAACACCCTACATTTAACTGCGACTGATGCCGAAGTAGAAATTGCTTGTAGCTTACCTTTGGAAACTGAAAACGTTGGGACTGACAATGATGGAGAAACAACTATTCCAGCACGTAAGCTCTTCGATATTTGCAAATCACTACCTGATGGTGTTGGTATTCAGATCAACACGGAAGAAAATCAAGCTATTGTCCAAGCTGGCAGAAGCAAATTCAAATTACAGACTTTGCCCGCTTCAGATTTTCCGTCAAGTCCTGAACTTACCGAGCCGGCCGAATTTCTTATTTCGCAACAACAATTTAAAAATTCCCTTTATAAAACATCGTTTTGCATAGCAACTAATGATGTACGGTATTATTTGACTGGTTTATTGTTGGAAATTGGCGATGGCAAAATCTCCTTGGTTGGCACGGATGGTCATCGAATGGCAGTGGCACAACATGATTTTGCAAGTGAAAAAACGGCTAGTGTAATTATTCCGCGCAAAGCGGTATTGGAATTGTCAAAATTACTTACAGACAGTGAGGATAATATCAAAGTGTCGATGGACGACAACCACATCCGCTTTGAGTTTAGTGACTCATTAGTTATGATCTCAAAATTAATTGATGGCAAGTTTCCGGATTGGCATACCGTTATACCCCTTAATCCCGACAAAATTGTGATCGCAGAAACTGGCCCTTTAAAACAATCACTGTCTCGTGCATCAATACTTTCAAATGAGAAGTATAAAGGTGTGAGGCTAGTGTTAACCCCTAATATGTTGACCATCAATGCCAAAAATTCCTATCAGGAAGAAGCTGAGGAAATTGTAGAAGTTGAGTACAATGGGGACGAATTGGAAATTGGTTTTAATGGCACTTACTTCGTCGATGCGATTAATGTGATTTCCACAAAAATGGCACAACTGGCCTTCACTGACACTAACAGTTCCTGCTTGATTACTGAAGAAGATAATGAGGACAATAAGTTTATCGTTATGCCGATGCGTCTTTAAATCTGCGGTGGGCAAAAAAAAGACTTTGCCCACCCTACATTTTGACTTATGTATAACGATGAATGCCGGCGCGTGGGGACGAAAAATTATCGTTATGCCGATGCGTCTTTAAATCTGCGGTGGGCAAAAAAAAGACTTTGCCCACCCTACATTTTGACTTATGTATAACGATGAATGCCGGCGCGTGGGGACGAAAAATAATATTATCCTCGTTATCCTCGTTCCCAAACGAGGTGAAGGAAGGACTGAACCGACGCTCTGCGTCGTATAATTTTAAGCTTACTTTTGCGTGGGCAAACGATGAAATATATAAATGCCGGTCGGCGAATCATAAGGCTCGCTAACTTGGCCGGGCTTTAAACGGAATATACTTTTCATCGGTGGCGGTAATCCCTTATCTGTCACATTGCGAGTACGCCCATCCCGCTCCATGTCTGAATATTTATTTATTAATGCGTCAAAGGCAACGTCTTTAGAACGAGCGTAACGTACTAACTTGGTAGCAAATGCCAAAGCTGATTTGTGATCTTGGTAAAAAATCTTGCCCGGAGGATGGACTCGCATTTCTGTATGACCAATCACAATAAACTCAAAATCACCGGGGGAAGTTGAGGGTTGATCCGGCTTTGGTACTTTTGCAGAGTCCAATGGCCCTATTTTTTCCGGTATAATTCTTTCAGCGGCTTTTTGCGCGGCTTGCATATTTACTTGAGCCAAGTGATGCGCCTGCCCCGTATCAAATGCTTTCGCTTTGCCACCAACGCGGATAATGGCAAGACGTTCTAATTTGTCTCCCCGTACAATTTTTTCAACCACATCTAAACCGTCAATCACTTCACCAAAAACACTGTGATGATTGTTCAACCATTTGGTGGGTTTGCGGGTAATAAAAAATTGGCTACCGTTGGTATTCGGCCCACGATTTGCCATAGACAAAATACCGGCTTTATCATGCTGCAATTCGGGGTGAAATTCGTCCGCAAACACAAAACCCGGCCCACCAGTGCCCTTACCAGTTGGATCACCAGTTTGTACCATGAACTCCCGGACGTTGTGGAAAATTAAGTTTTGGTATAATGGCTTGGTGTTTGGTTTGCCGGTTACCGGATTTTTCCATTTAGTAGTGCCTTCGGCTAAACCAATGAAATTCATCACTGTCATGGGCGCACGCTGATAAAATAATTTAGCGGTAATAACACCTTTGTTAGTATGGATTTCTGCGAATAATCCATCTTGTTCTAAGGTACCCGCATACCCCGGTATAGTGACAAGGTATAAAAACCCAAAAGTTAAAATTGATAGGTAGCGTTTCAACATATTGTTATTAGGGTAAATTTTAATTGACATTTAATGGTAACTACTCAGCCTTTAGATAGGCAAATTCAATTAACTTGAATTACATTATTGTTAATTGTGAATAAATCAGTTTGAAAACAAAAAAAACGGGAGAAAGGCTTCCCCCGCTTAAGTTCTTCCGGTGCTGGACGGGGTTTGCAACCCCATCCAAAACGTTTTTCTAAAAAAGTCTCAGGTGCTGGACGGGGTTTGCAACCCCGTCCAAAGCGTTTTTCTAAAAAAGTCTCAGGTGCTGGACGGGGTTTGCAACCCCGTCCAAAGCGTTTTTCTAAAAATCTATAACGCTATGCTTATTTGTGTTTTGCCTCATGTTCGGCACGCAAATTCTTCGCCTCTTCAAGAATAACGTTGACAGCACTGTTCAACGGTGCCCAACCATACCAATGCATGTAATCGTTGCTGGCATGGAAAGCCCCTTGGAAAGCCCGTTGACGATATTCCAACATGATCATATAAAGTTCCTGCTCAATACTGGTTTTGGCATCATAGTATTGCAGCAAATCCGGGGCATATTTCCAACCTTCAGGTTTTACCAAAATGCCGTCTTTGTACAATCCCTGTACTGCTGAAATTGCTTTAGCGAATACATGATCGGCGGCTTTGATGACAGCATCAGAAGCTTCAAAGTGCGAGTTTACATAACCCTTAGCATGGCACTCGTTGCATATCCCTTTCATACCAGTGCGAATTTCATTGAATGCCTCAGGACCACGCGCGGTTTCGCCTTGCACGACAATTTCTATGAAACGTTCAGTAGGCTGGAATTTGTCATCCAACACACCAAGGGCTTGCAGAATAATCGCGCGGTCAAGCGTCCATTGGGGATCGTCATCCAAATCCATGAAATTGCCCTCTGGCAATGCAGCCGCAAGTTTTTCCAAATGTTCCTTAAGCGATGGTGCCTTTTCAACCAGTGCTAAAACGTTAGCTTTGGTGGGAATACGCAAACCCAAAAAGCCCCACGGCGTAACTACAGCGTGGTTACCTTCTGGCATGTGACATTTTTGACATGTTGGGGCACGTCCACGAACATTTTTGTTACCTTCAATAGCCCAAATAATGCCATGTTTGGCAGAAGTGTACATTTCCCATTGCGGGTGATCAAAGCCCATATGGCAGTTAGAACAGGCTCTGGGATCTTGAGCTTCCGATTTTTTAAAGCTATGACGGGTGTGACAAGCATCGCATTGGGCATTGCCATAACGATATTTCGACATCTCCTCACCACCATCATATTCAATTTTACCGGTGACACCTTGGGCGATGCCCATCAAACCTTTTTGCCCGAGCTTGTGACAGCCGGAACAACCCCGATAACCCTGTCGGACGATAGAACCCGGTTGACCATGCCAAGCAATTTGGGATTTCATTCCAAACCAAGCCAGATTATGTTTGCCCACACGATAACTCTTAAGCTGCTCCTTGTGGCACTCACCACAGGTTTCCGCAGTAGGTAATTCAGCTTTGTGGTAATCATCAGCCGTCTTATGCTCCTCACCGTGGCAATCCGCACAAACTACAACATCCTCTTTGCTGACCGGATTTGCCATTGGACTATCAAGATATTGCTTAACAATGCCTTGGTTAACTGTAATGTGGCAACCAACGCAATCGTTATTTACATCTTTTGTTTCCTCATCACCGTCTTGGGCAAAGCTTACGCCACTTGACAGTAAGAGTAGACTGCCTAATGCTACCGGTAGCACTCGTTTTATGTACACGTTAAAAAACTCCTTATTAGCAATTAAAAGATAACAAACTACTTCATCGACCAAAACTAACAGTGGGCAAGGTACCCGATTAAAAAATGAAAGTCAACAATATAAATATGATGCTAGCACTCTTACGGTACAAAATATTAATCTTTATTTAAATTAATACCTTCGCCAATATCAAAATCAATTGTTTCGGGAATGAGGTACGATTTCCCGAAACCAGGATAACATAAGAGTTTCGGGAAATCCACTTCGTTCCATTCCCGAAACAAATATATAAGAGTTTCGGGAAATCCACTTCGTTCCATTCCCGAAACAAATATATAATTGGCGATGGTATTGTTAAATATTACTGTATTAACTAAAATGAGAGCCAATAATATTACCAAGCGTGTCCTTATTACTTGAGGCTGGGCGTTTAGACATCTAGTATAAACCGGTGAAATCCACTAGGGAAACTACAAGGATTGTTTATAATAAGGAATTTAAAAGCAACTACAAGGATTGTTTATAATAAGGGATTGGATCAGAATGAGTACTGAGAATGAGAAATATGAAGTATACTGTGTACGGTAAAACTTTCGGTTATGATTATTTTGTGGGACGGGGTTTGCAACCCTGTCCCTCACGTTTTTTGCGGGACGGGATTTGCAACCCCGTCCATCACGTTTTAAATGGTATTTAATATTTAGAGGTTGTTTAATTATGCCAGTTTATGTTCCTAATTTTGAACACGATATTTTCGTGAGCTACTCCCATGCAGATAATAAGGTTATGGCCGGAGCAGAAAAAGGTTGGGTTACTACGTTTATCAATACCCTTAAAATTGAATTAGGCAGACAATTGGGACGCGAAGATGCCTATTCATTGTGGATGGATTACAAATTAACCGGTCATGATTTGGTTACGCCAGATATTGATAAACAGGCGAACAATTGCGCTGTATTTCTATTTATTTTGTCTCCAGCTTACCTCGCTTCAGAATGGTGTACCTTAGAATTGAACACATTTTTCAACCAAGTTGATGAGGATAGTGGACGTATCTTTATGGTTGAACATAGCTTCATTGAACGCGAGGATAAATTACCGGAGTTACAAGAACTATTGGGTTACCCATTTTGGACTGAAGATAGTGATACTGGTATTCGTAGGACGATAGCTATTCCTAAACCCAACCCGGATAGAGAGCCAGAATATTATCAAAGGATTGGTGATCTCGCCGTACAAATAAAAAATGAACTGGTTCGATTACGAAACAAGGTATTGGTCGGCACGACGGATATTGACAGCATAGCAGCACTAGATAAACTACATCTTGCCAATGAAAAAGATCGTCTTAATGTTTTAAGGACTGACAAACTGAAACAAGCTAAGTCTATTTCAGTCGCACTGAGCAAACCACACGTTCCTTCTGCTACCAGAGAAAGACTCAATAAGCAACTCCAACAGCATAGAATGGAGATTGACGAGTTAAAAGTTAAAATTGCCCAACTTGACAGTGAATTAGATCTGCTTGAACCAACGGCTCAAGAATCTACACCGGATGCCGGGGATGACAGTCTGGCAGCATTGGATAAGTTACATTTTACCAATGAAAAAAACCGGCTTGAAGCCGAAAAATCTGATAAAATTAAACAACTTAAGTCTACTTCTACCGCAATGACAAGGCCGTATATAAGTCCGTCTGTTAAAGCAAGACTCACCAACCAATACCAGCAACTTCGCTCTGACATTGAAAAATTAGACACCGAAATCGCCAAAATTGACCGTGAACTAGAAATGCTTTCCTGAACGTTCTTTTTACGCTGGTGCATCAATACCATATCGATAAATAGACCAGAACTGACATTGAGTTGGTTGGTGTAAGGGTGAATATCGAATCCTTCTCAAATCATAACCCGGATACGATGGCCCCAATGGTTTGACGATACGATTATCCAAACGGAAGATAAACAATTGGCTGTTTGCAACCCCTTGATCATGAACTGCATAGACGGTGCTGCATTCGCTCAACATCGCATTTATGACGGTAAATGTTTTAAAATCAATTGTTTGCCATTCACAGACGATTTGGGTTTGTAACACACAAGCATAATGGGCCGGTGGCAAGGAAGCATACTCAACCGTTTGGGCCGGCGTTTGCTGCTCCCCGGCGGCTAATGACATTGGTACCATTTGCGTCTGGTGGGTTCCCAAGCTATCCAAATTGAGCCATAAATATTGCACGTTTAAAGCCGTTAAAACTTGGCTCCTTTGATTAGTAACCGTTTCAGTACAAGTTTGGTTTTAAAATCGGGAACAGACCACATTTTACACTAATTATGATATGTTATAATCTTTATTCTATTTATACGTCTGTCTCGTCGTTCTTGTTTAAAACTTGATGGTATTCCAATACATATAATTCGAGGTTGCTTCGAGAATAAATGTGTCCCCTATTTTTCCGCCCTATTTTTCGTTCAGAATAAATGTGGTATGTCCCCTATTTTTCAATTAATACCTTTAATTTAGTACAACGAATTAAGAAATAAGCGAATTAATACCTTTAGTTTAGTACAACGAATTAAGAAATAAGCGAATTAATACCTTTAGTTTAGTACAACGAATTAAGAAATAAGCGAATTAATACCTTTAGTTTAGTACAACGAATTAAGAAATAAGCGAATTAGTTTTAAATTCGTTAATTTCTGAATTCGCGGTACTAAATCAAAAGGGTTTTAAATTCGTTAATTTCTGAATTCGCGGTACTAAATTAAAAGGGTTTTAAATTCGTTAATTTCTGAATTCGCGGTACTAAATTAAAAGGGTTTTAAATTCGTTAATTTCTTAATTCGCTATACTAACCCTACTAATAACTGATAACTAAAAATGTTAGAGTCACTGTATATTAAAAATTTTCGTTTGTTCAAAGAATTGACGGTTGAACGGTTGGGGCGCGTCAATCTAATTGTGGGGAAAAATAATTCGGGGAAAACCTGTTTGTTAGAAGCGTTGTTGATATATGCCAGTAATGCCTCGCAGTTGAAGGCTTTAATTTCAGAACGCTCGGAAAATTGGGAAATAGAAACTTCGCCTCACAACCATTTACAACCCGATGATAACCCATTGCGTCACCTTTTTTATGAGCGTCACTTTCCGCAATCACTCAATGCTGGTATTGAAATAGGCTCTTTGAATCAACCCAGTAACCGGATACACCTGCGTACTCGTTATTATCAAATTGTTGAACATGAAACCGGGGCGCGTCGTCGTATTCCAATTGAGGAACCGCACAGTAGCGATTTGGTTGATGTATTGAAGGCTTTGGAATTTCAAGAAAATCGTGACAGTAAACCGATACTACTTTTTGATCTGTCTTCTGTCGATTCTTTCACTCCTCCCAATAAGGCAAAAATGGCGGTTGAATTTGTGTCTACCGGCAAGTATAAGGATAACAAACGAGCTGCCGAATTTTGGGATAACATTACTTTAACCGATTTAAAAGAAGAAGTAGTCGCTTCGCTACAAATAATCGAACCTTCCCTCATTGATTTGGGATTAACCATTAGCAACGCCCAAAAAAGATTTGTGATAGCACGGTTCAAAGATTCTAAAGAAAGAATTTCTTTAGACAGTCTGGGTGAAGGCATAAATCGCCTTTTTTACTTGACGCTGGCTTTAGTTAATTCGAGTAATGGTTTTCTTCTCATCGATGAATTTGAAAATGGCCTCCATTACACCGTGCAACCCAAAGTGTGGGACTTAGTTTTCAGACTAGCCAAAGCGTTAAATGTTCAAGTCTTTGCGACGACACATAGTTGGGATGGTGTCACGGCTTTTCAGCAAGCCGCTCAAAACCGGGAAGAAGCGACATTATTCCGTTTAGGACGTAGCGTACTTAACAGCGACAATAGAAAAGTGATTGCCATAGAATACGATAAAGAAGAATTACAAGTCGTTACTCAAGCACAATTGGAAGTTCGCGGATGAATAAATCTAAATTAATTGTCGAAGGACAAACAGATACCCTCTTTTTTGAAGCACTGATAGAAAAAGAATTATTGTCCATAGACATTGAACCACGTTATGGGATTACCAAAATCCCAGTTTTATTATCAAAATTATTCAAAGACTTGCAAGATGGTACAGTAGAACACTTAGGCATTGTTGCTGATGCTGATTATACCGTCCGTAAAACGGACGGTGGATTTAATAAGCGTTGGCAACAACTGACTAAACCGTTGAAAAAAATGGGATATGATATTACCACACCACCATCACAGAGTTACAAAGGTAACATTTTTTCTCATCAAAATGGATTACCGCCAGTCGGTTTATGGCTGATGCCAGATCATAAAAATGACGGGATGTTAGAGGATTTAATTAAACAAACGGTTTGTGAAGGGGAACAACAAAGCCTGTTACAAACAGCAATAGATTGTCTTAACCAATTACCGAGCACACTATTTAAACCTCATCATCAAACCAAAGCCACTTTATATACTTGGTTAGCATGGCAAAAAAGGCCGGGACAAGCGTTAGTCAGTACCCTTAATGCGGATTTAATTGATCTACAATCGCTGGAAATACAAGCGTTTCTCAAATGGTTACGTGACGTATTCACTTAAAAACACCTTTTGGACGGGGTTGCAAAACCCCGTCAAGCAAAAGAATATTATGGAGTCCAAACCGTAAGACTTTGGCACACGGTAATTTAGTCATGTCCAAATCTAAAGGTTTGGACTCCAAAAAGAGTCACGTCCAAATCTAAAGGTTTGGACTCCAAAATTTAGTCATGTCCAAATCTAAAGGTTTGGACTCCAAAAAGAGTCACGTCCAAATCTAAAGGTTTGGACTCCAAAATTTAGTCATGTCCAAATCTAAAGGTTTGGACTCCAAAAAGAGTCA